>Ga0265295_1000222_pt1 | contig 117936 bp, 112 predicted proteins | sample Munlansysbiofilm_FD_192503 | JGI IMG/M metagenome (GOLD analysis project Ga0265295, IMG submission 192503) | Leachate microbial communities from a municipal landfill in Southern Ontario, Canada - Methane capture system biofilm | ecosystem: Engineered > Solid waste > Landfill > Unclassified ...
GCGCCTCGGAAGATGAAAACCGGCAACGCATCATGACAAACAAACGGCCAAGGGCTCACTGTCAAAGAGCTATCAAAGGGCAAATAAACAACCCTTGTCTCGTATTTTCCTGTTTTTCAACAGCCTGCTAGGGATATTAACATGCATCTTCTCGTTCTTGGGTTCATCACTCTCCTTGTCGGTACTTTGATAGGGACTGTCGGGGTAGGGGGTATTCTTCTGATTCCAGCACTTGGCTCCTTTGCTGGTCTGTCAACACATGTATCTATGGGTACTGCACTGTTCAGTTTTATCTTTACAGGTATACTGGGTACCTATCTGTATCAGCGGAGAGGCAGTATTAATTGGGAAGTAACAATACCTCTTTGTTTAGGTGCATTGTTGTTCGGATATGTTGGATCTCTTACGAATGCAAACACATCAGTACGAAGTTTAAATCTTCTTCTTGCTGCTGTTATTATATTTGCTGGAGTATATGCTCTCAAACCACACACGGGCATTATCAGCTCAGATGGTAAGGGAAAGCTCAATAGATTTATTCTATTACTGCTGATTGGATCAATGGTTGGTTTTGGTTCTGGATTAACCGGTGTTGGAGGCCCGGTCTTATCTGTACCTATTATGGTTGCTTTCGGATTTCATCCTCTCACCTCTATTGCTGCCAGCCAGGTGGTGCAGATTACGGCTGCATTATCTGGAAGTATTGGAAACTTCAGACATGCATTTATCGATTTTTCCGTTGCCTGGTGGATCACTCTTATAGAACTGCTTGGTGTTTCTATAGGGGTATACCTTGCACATACTGCATCAAGCTCTCTGTTGAAAAAGATTGTCTCAATCGTTTGCGTTATTGTCGGTAGTTATATTTTTCTACGTTCATGGTGAACCATTTAAAAAACGTAAAGGAGGAAAACATGTCCATTATTTTAAATGAACGGCCAGTATTTATGATTGGAGCGGAGCGCTCAGGAACAACTCTGGTCATGGCTCTTTTAGGTTGTCATTCACGTATCGCTGTGCCTGAAGTTGTGTGGTATTACCCGCGTTTTTATCCGTACCTGCATACCTATGGTGACCTTTCCCTTGAATCGAACTTTCGCACTCTGGCCACGGAAATGGTTTTTGGCCTGAAAACTCCCTTCTGGGGGATGCAAGTGAACCCCCGTACCATTGTTGATGAGGTGATCGAGCTGGCACCGGAGCGCAGCTTTGCCGGTCTGTATGCCGGCATGCATCTGCGCTTTGCAAACTATGTGAACAAACCCCGCTGGGGAGAAAAAACACCGCACAACCTCTACTTTACAGGCCCCATGCACGAGCACTTTCCCAATGCTCAATTTATTTACATTACCAGAGATGGCCGTGATGCAAGTGTTGACTATATGGAATCTTCCTTTGGTCCCACAAACATTTACTGTGCCGCTCATTCCTGGAAGCGTTGCTGGAATGCAGTTAAACAGTGGCGCCAACCCTTACAGGACAAGGGTCTGTGGCTCGATGTTCGCTATGAGGATCTGGTAAGGCATCCGGAAGAGGTCATGCGTGCGGTCTGTACTTTCCTGGATGAGCCCTTTGAAGAAGCCATGTTTGATTTTTACAAAACAGATCTGGCCAGGGCACGGGGCGCCTCTCGCGATCATGCCCCACTGGGACATTCGATCAGTGATAAGTACGTGGGTATTTATAAAGATCTGCTCAGTCAGCGTGATCAGCGGATCTTTGCAGCTGTTGCCGGGAAAGAGTTGGAGGAGGCCGGCTATAAAAACGATGTCTCACCCGAGATGCCCGAACCGCACATAATCGAAAAATACATCAATTTTGACAGCCGTATCCGTGCAGCAACCCTGGACGGCTTTGAAGGCCATATTGTCTATGAAAGCTACAATGACTGGCTCATTGATCAACGCAAAGAGCGCTTGAAGAAGGGCATTTGGAAAGAAAGTGACAACCCCCGCCATTTCCCCATTGGAGACCCGGATGAGGAGATGATCATTGGACAAAGGGCCTGGACGCAGTGGAAGCAGCATTTTTGCATTAAACGACGCTATGAGGGAGAAGTCGTCCTCTAGTCTTCGTGTCTGCTTCTTGCCATTCAGGTTTGAAATTACATTTCAAACCTGAATAAACCTTCTGCATATTTTTAAAAAAGGAATAAAGGAGCACGTTGTGAGCGAAGTGATCTCATCAAGATTTACATCGAAACAGTGGTTCAACATACTGTTAGGGCCGGCCCTGCTGGCCCTGACTGTCAGCCTGCCTCTGTTTGGCCCTGTTGAAGCTCGTTTTGGTTTTGGCATTTTGTTCTGGATGGTCTGGTGGTGGATATCCGCGATCATTGACATCAAGGTAACCTGTCTGGTGCCTATTTTTGTAGCCTGTTTGTACGCGTACATGCCCTTGGGAAAAGTACTTGAAGCTTACGTGCACCAGGAGGCGGCGCTTATTTTTGGAGCCACAGCAATTATTGTAGCCTGGGTGCGGTGGGGTTTCTCCCAACGGTTAGCCCTTAACTTCCTTATGCGTATCAGTGGCAATGTGCGTGCGCAAACCGCAGGGTGGTTTGTTCTTTGTGGTATCATCAGTTTTGTGGTCGGCAACACCACGGTGGCTGCCATGTTTGCACCCATTGCTGTAGCTGCCCTGATGTATTCCGGATTTAAGACAAATGATGACCGCTGGAACTCCAAGGCTGCCTCCAACATCCTTATTGCTGTTGCCTGGGGGGCATCTGTTGGTGGTATGGCAACCCCGCTTGGTGGCGGTCAATCGGTTATCACATACGGTTTGCTCAACAAGTATATCGGCTACCAGATCTACTTTACAGACTGGTCCATTCGTATGATCCCCGTATCGCTTTGTGTTATTGCTGGAGTGGCCGTTCTTATGTACTTCATGGACACGGATATGGACCGTTTCAGCGGAACCAAGGAGTATTATAAACAGGAGTTGGCCAAGCTGGGCCCCATGAGCTATGAGGAAAAAATCTCCCTGGGAGGTTTTGTTGTTGCTATCGGTCTGGCTCTTCTTGAGCCGGTATATGCCTCCTACACCAGGGAATCTCCCTTTTTTGGCTGGCTCAATCCAACCAAAATATTTTGTATGATTCCCATGCTTCTTTTCTTTATGCCTTCCAGATCTGTTCCGGAAGAGAATATTCTTTCAACCAGTGCATTGAAAAAATTCTTTCCCGTCACCATCTTGTTCATGTGGCCGGCATCTGTAGCTTTAAGTAAAATTATTTCAGGAACAGGCGCATCCACTGTTTTTGCAGGATGGATAACACCGTTTCTTAACATCAATGACCTGATGTCCATTGCTGCCTGGACAATAACCGGCAATGCTCTGTCCCAGGTGACTACAGACACTGCTGCTGCTGGAGTTATGGTCCCCCTGGCCATTGAAAGCATGAATAATTGGCGAGGACTTGATTTTGGATCTGTGGCCTGGATCTGGGTAACGGGATCAGCTGTTAGCTGGAGTTATGCTGTGGCTTCAGCTACAGGTGCTCAAGGGATTGTTGCGGGCTATGGCGCTAACCTGCGGACTATGTTTATATGGGGGTTAGCTGCTGCTGCGGTTTCTGTGATTATAACCATTGCCTTTTTTTATGTTGCTATAGTTTTGCTGGATGCAAGTTTTTATACTATGCCGCCGGCAGTGTAATACATTCACCAAGAGTCACCACAGAAGAGCATCAACTTCAAAAAGAATGCCCTCATGCGGTGACTCTGTTTTTTAACACTCAAATAATCATGAGGGCCCATGATGAAGGAACAGTATGGCTTTCACGTGGATGTTGAAAAATGCACCGGCTGCAAGACCTGCCAGGTGGCGTGCAGATCTTTGAAAGAATCTGAAACAGGTAAATTTTATCGTCGCGTCTATGAATACGCTGGTGGCAGCTGGCAGGAAAACAGCGATAAAACCTGGCATCAGGATGTTTTTGCTTACCATGTCTCCATTAGCTGCAACCACTGTGATGAACCCATTTGTGTCCGTGTTTGCCCGACTACAGCCATGCACAAAGACGAAAAAACAGGGATTGTCCTGGTGGATCATAAAAAATGCATAGGCTGCCGGTACTGCGAGTGGGCCTGTCCCTATGGAGCTCCACGGTTTGATTCCCAGCGTGGACAAATGACCAAATGTGACGGCTGCATAGACAGGTTAAACAAGGGAGAGCAGGCCATGTGTGTTACAGCGTGCCCGCTTCGGGCTCTGGATTTTGGTCCTGTGACCAAAATGCGAGAGAGATACGGGCTTCAAGATGAAATCGCCCCTTTACCGGAAAAAAAATATACCAGCCCCAACTTAGTCATCACCGGCGGCAGACATGCCCGGTCGGCCTTGAGCAAAGATGGCACTGTGCTCAACAAAAAGGAGTTCTGATTATGCATCAAATACCCCTTGTTTTTTTTACTGTGCTCGTTCAGGCAACCACTGGAATATTGTTTTTTTCAGGTATTAAACAGTTTCGATCAGCAGACAAAGCACCATGGGCCAACAGTATGACACTACAGATAATTTTGTGGGTCTTATTTCTATCAGGTTCACTGGCCTCTTTTTTGCACCTGGGCAAACCCAGCAACGTTTTTAATGTCTTGCAGGGAATTAAAACCGGGTCACCTTTAAGCCTGGAAGTGGTCAGTGTGGCTGTTTTTGGAGCTCTGCTGCTGATCTACAACGTCTTAACCTGGAAGAAAACGCAGATTCAAAAATACAATGTTCTTCTTGGAACAACTGTTTTTGCTGGTTTGGTCCTCTGTTATGCCATCTCAAGAGTCTATACCTTGCCGACTGTTCCTGCATGGGATTCTGCCTGGACAACCATACAGTTTTTCATGTCGGCTCTGGCTCTGGGAGTAGCAGGTTTCTTATTTATCCACAGTCGGAAACAGGAAGAAGATTTTTTAGAATCAATGAAGATATGGATCATTGTTGCCATAGGTATCCTCTTCCTGCTTATGGTTACTATTGTTTTGTATAATAAATGGGCTGGGAATCTTGTTGTACAATTTGATGTTAACACCCATGAATGGATCTTGATTATCATACGACTTGTTTTATTGGCTGTAAGCATTTCATTGTTAATAATAGCATTGGAAAAAGATATTTACTCGTCATGGTTGATGTATACATTCATTTTCTTGTGTGTGTTTGGGAGTGAGTTATCAGGCAGGATATCTTTTTACAATATGCAGAAAATTTCCGGGATGTTACAGATTTTTGCGTACTAAAGGACGAGGTCGATTATGAAGAGTAAAAAAATAGTCAAGTCCAACCTATATGCACCTTCTATAGGTAGACGCGAATTTATGAAATTGGGTCTTCTCCTGGGTACAGGAGCTTTTGTAGACCTGTACGGTCTGCCATCCATTGCCGGTAATATTCCTGCAGGTGAAAAAACAGTATGGTCCAACTGTTGGGCACATTGCCATTGTAGTTGTCTGTTAAAAATGGTCGTGGAAGGAGATAGAATTAAGCGCGTGGAAACAGATGACATGGGTGATGACACCTTTGGTATGCATCAGACCAGGGCCTGTCTTCGCGGACGCTCTCTGCATAAGCGGACCTATGCCCCTGACCGTATCAAATATCCCCTGCGTCGTGTCGGTAAACGAGGTGAAGGTAAATTCGAGCGTATCACCTGGGAAGAAGCATATGAAGAAGTGCATTTGCGACTAAAGAATATCATTGCTACATATGGAAATGACTCAATCTTTTGTCGGATCGGCTACAATAGCATTCCCGGCCCCTATCATTTTGTGGAGCGTTTTCTCAATTCCATAGGGGGACATGTTGAGGCGCATGGCAACTACAGTAACGCTCAAATTAATGAAGCCGTCAAGCTCACGTATGGTGGACATTTTAATGATTCTTCCCCCATGGAAATGGCCTTTAGCGACCTTATTGTGCTTTTTGGAGATAACCCGGCTGTAACGCGCATGAGTGGCGGGGGCGGAACCTATCTGTATCAGGTGGGCAAAAACAAAAGCAAGGCACGGACCATTATCATAGATCCCCGTTACACTGAAACCGCCTGTGGTCGTGAAGACCAGTGGATTCCCATTCGACCCGGCACTGATGCTGCTTTGGTGGAAGCCGTTGCCTATGTTTTGATCACTGAAAATCGTGTGGATGAGGGGTTTTTACGCACACACTGCTATGGTTATGATGCTGAAGAGGGTGATCCGGAAAAAGGCATTCCCCCTTTACCGGCCCATCTGGGATATAAAGCTTATATTCTGGGTACTGCACCCGGTGAAACGCCCAAAACCCCCGAATGGGCCGCGCCGATCTGTGGTGTGCCTGTGCAGACTATAGTCCAGTTGGCCCGTGACATTGCGAATGCCCGGGCTCCTTTTATTGCCCAGGGCTGGGGCTTGCAACGACAGGCTGCTGGAGAACAAAACAGCCGTGCCGTGTGCATGCTGCCTATTTTGGTGGGTAAATTGGGTATGCGTGGAACCTGTAATGGTGCCAACGCCTTTTCTGCACCGGAAAGCAACATGGTAATGATGCCTTTTGGTGACAACAAAGTAAAAGCCAAAGTTCCTTGTTTTCTCTGGCCCCAGGCTGTTCTTGACGGCAAAAATATGACTGCGAAAAAAGATTGTATTCGCGGAGCGGATGGTCTGAAAACCGATATTAAATGTGTGGTCCAGTACCAGGGTAACTGGCTCCTCAATCAGCATGGAGGTACCAACCAGTTGGCTGAACTTTTACGTGATGAGAGCAAGTTGGAATTCATCTTCATCATGGAAAACCACATGACCGCCAGTGCCAGGTATGCAGATATTCTGTTGCCTAGTATCACCTGGCCCGAAAATTCCCGCTATAATGTCTATGGTACCTATGCTGTTTATGCTGAACCCGTGGTAGAAAGGCTTTTTGGCTGTCCTCACCCTTATGATGTGTTCACAGAATTGGCCCGACGTTTTGGCGTTGAAAAGCAGTTTACAGAAGGTCGTACCTGGGATCAATGGCAAGATCATCTGTATGTGCAAACCAGGGAAAAAAGCCCTAATCTTCCGCCCATCGAAGAACTGAAAGCCAAAAAAGCCATACGCTTGCCCTATGACCCTGATGAAGAACGATTCGGCATGAAAAAATTCCGGCAGGATCCTGGCGCAAACCCTTTGAAAACACCTTCAGGGAAAATTGAAATATACTCTTTGGAACTGGCTCAAAGGGCACAAACCTGGATAATGCCTGAAGGGGAAAAACTTACCCCTCTCCCGCAATACTGTGAAACATGGGAAGGGTACAGCGAAACTGGTAAATCCCAATATCCCTTACAATTTATCAGTTACAAACCGCGTTCCAGGGCACATTCCACCTTTGGCAATATACCCTGGTTACAGGAAGCAGTGGAAGATTGCCTGCATATCAACCCCATTGATGCCCAGGCCAGAAACATCCGGCAGCATCAACTGGTGGAGGTTTTTAATGATCGGGGAAAAATTCATGTGCCGGTTCGTATTACCCCGCGAATCATGCCTGGAGTTGTCGCTAAAGCAGAAGGTACACAGTATTCCCCTGACACCCGAGGGGTGGATACAGGGCACTGCGCCAATACCTTGACAAAACTTGGCGGACGCTCCCATGTGGTCAAAGCCAATGCCGTGAACACCTGTTTAGTGGATGTCAAAGCTGTTTAAGATACAATATCAGTGCCACCGGATGCCCATTATTCGGTCATCCGGTCACTTTTTTTCAAGGTCAGATCAATCAATTAAGGCCCCTGCACACCGCCCCTCCGAAGGGGTGAACAAGGACCGTCCATGTTGACAGTAGAACAAGCCCATGGCGCAGCATTTTTTGCCCGTCTTTTTTCCAGTCTCTATATCAATCCACCCGGCCTGGAGCTTGTACAGGAATTAGCTCAACAGAATCTGGCCAGTCAATGGCCCTTTGCACATGATCAACACAGCGTGGATGTCTTGATGCATTTGCATGCAGAACTTGAACAGGAAGCGAGCCTGTCTGCACTGCAAGGAACCCTGCAGGAGGAACATCTGAATTTGTTTATCGGGCTGGGCATGCCTCAGGTTCCTCTCTGGGGAAGCGTCTACCTGGATAAAGAGAATTTACTCCTGGGGCCATCATGTCTGGCACTCGAATCTTTCTTGGCTCAGGCAGACCTTGTCTGCACCCTGCATGCGAGAGAACCTCTGGATCATCTGGGGCTGGTTCTTTCTGCCCTGGCGGTATTTCTGGAACGATTTTGTAACGATACAGTTACAAATGAAGGCACTGCTCAGGTCCTTCGGGATTTTTTGGGAATGCATATAAACACATGGGTCTATCGTTGTTTAGAGTTGCAGGAAGAGCTGGCCCGATCATCTTTTTACCAGGCTCTGGGCAAGTTGACCAAAAACCTGTTTGTCCATCTTTCCGAAATATTTCAAGCGGAAAGAATTGAGAAAAAACTCTACTATTAACAGGCTGTAAAAGAAAATTTACCCGAGCCATAACAACCCAAATATGTATACCAATGGGGAGGTGTTTTGGGGAAAAGCTATAAATTTGCCTTTGTTTCAAATTCTGAAACCATCAGTAAGGTTGTCTACAGGCATGCGACTTCTCAGGGTATATCAATGGTTGTTCGCCTTGCGACCATGGAAGACGCCTTACCTGTTGCTCAAGAGCTTATAGATGCAGGGATAAATGTTATCCTTGGTGGTGGCGGGACAGGAAAACTGTTACGCCAGCAACTCAAACAGCCTGTTGTAACCATCAGTCGTACGCATTTTGATATTCTGCGCACCCTGTTCAGAATTCGCCATGCGGCTAAGTATGTTGCTATTACCTCGTATGGAGAGATAACCGAAGGGCTGAATCTTTTTGCAGATCTGCTTAACATCCGTATAAAACCCATTGTTTTTCACTCCACACAGGAATTAACAGACGGCATTTCACAGGCAATAGACAGTGGTGTTGACTATGTGATTGGAGGTGGAATCTGCATGGAAACAGCCCGGGAGATGGGATGCAGAGGATCTACCATTATTCCGAGCTCAAAAGTAATCCAGCGTGCCCTGGAAGAGGCGGTCAATATAGCCGAATCTCAACATAGCAGTCAAAAACATGCCGCCTGGCTTGAAGGAGCCCTGGATTCTTTGCATGAGGGAATAGTTGGTGTTGATGAAGCAGGAACGATCCTGTTTAGCAACACTAAAGCCGCTGATTTCCTGAATACAGATCAAAAGAATGAGGGCTCAATATTTACTGATTTTCTGAATGTAATACAGATAGATCAGGTGCTCAGAAACGGAGAATATATTCCAGATAATATATGTTCGTTTGATAACCGCAGTTTTGTGACCAATATTCGCCCTATTCGCATAAACAGTGATATTGACGGGGCCATCGCAGCATTCCGACCAGCAACATATCTGCGCACCATTGACAGTAAGTTACGTAAGCATGTTAAGAATCGTGGATTTACTGCTAAATATACTTTTACTGATCTGATTGGCCAGAGTGCAAACATGCGTGCATTGCGCAAGCGTTCACAACGTTTTGCACAAACAGATGCCAACATCTTCATTCAGGGGGAAACCGGAACCGGGAAAGAACTTTTAGCCCATGCCCTGCATAATGCAGGATCTCGGGCTCATGAGCCTTTTGTTGCCGTCAACTGTGCCGCCCTCCCTGACAGCCTCCTGGAAAGTGAGCTTTTCGGGTATGAAGAGGGGGCTTTTACAGGTGCACGAAAGGGAGGAAAGGAAGGATTATTTCTCCTTGCCAATAAGGGAACCATCTTTCTTGATGAAATAGCAGATATCTCTGCCTTGCTGCAAGTACGACTGCTGCGTGTTTTAGAATCTCAGGAAATATTTCAGGTTGGCGGGGTCAGAGTAATCCCTATTTCTGTCCGTGTTGTAAGCTCTTCCTGGAAAAATCTTGCTCGGGAAGTACAGGCCGGCAGATTCAGAGCCGATCTGTACTATCGTCTGACAACCTTGAATGTGCAGATCCCTCCTCTGCGTGACCGCGTAGAAGATATACCGGAGATCTGCGGTGTACTGCTTCATCGTCTGGGCTTTTCTTCACACCTTCTATCCCCTGCAGAATATTCACTGCTGAGCACATATGCATGGCCGGGAAATGTCAGAGAGCTTGCTGCCCTGCTGCATCGGTATGTGCTTCTCAAACAGGATGAAGAGCCCAACAGCAACCTTCTGGCAGAACTGCTGCAGGAACTTATTGATTCTTCTGCACAGTTGACCGCCACCCCCAATACAATGGGGGCAGAAAGTTCACTCCTTGTAAATGTATCGTTAAAGCAGCAAGTTGAACGCCATGAACGTAAAATCATCCGCCAGACTCTTTTAAAGAATAATCAGAATAAAAGTCTCACCGCACAACAGCTGGGCATCAGTGAACACACTTTGTGGCGTAAAATGAAGGGTGAATAAAAAACAACACGAGTTGACTGATTCCTGCTAAACAGGTGCAAAACAGCGATAAACGATCAGGATTCGCAACAACGACAGACAGTTTTGTCCATCTGATGCGACAACTTTCCAGTTAGCGCAACAAACATCGGCAGCATCCGCAGATAGAGATCGGAAATTCCAGTGGTTTGTCGTAGTCTCAACTTGCAAAAATGCGATGCTGTGATAGGGTAACTTTCTCAAAACAGTTATCGCCTTCAGCTCCCTTCCCTTAATGTGGTGTGAATAAAATTATGCCGGCTACCCTGATCAGTGGTGTTGCTATTGCTGCCACCATCCGTGACGAAATAAGCATTGAAGTCAGTCGCCTTAAAGATCAGCACAGCCTGATCCCCGGGCTGGTGACCATCCTGGTTGGTGATGATCCGGCCTCACAGTCCTACGTCCGTGCTAAAAATGCGACGGCACGTGTTCTCGGCATCCACTCTCAACAGATCACCTTGCCTGCACACACCAGTGAAAGTGAACTGCTGCAGCTCGTGCACACCTGTAACCGCGATTCTGTTTTCCATGGTATCCTGGTGCAGTTGCCATTGCCGTCTCATATAAACGAGGCCAACATCCTCTTTGCCATCTCTCCGGAAAAGGATGTGGATGGTTTTCATCCGGTCAATGTCGGCAAGCTGATGCTTGGTGAACCCTGCCTTCTTCCCTGTACGCCGCAGGGTATCCTTGAGTTGCTGGAACGGACGAATATCAGTACATCCGGTGCCGAAGTCGTGATCGTGGGGCGATCAAACATTGTGGGCAAGCCGATCGCAAACCTGATGCTGCAGAAACGACCGGGCGGTAACGCCACTGTTACGGTCTGCCACACCCGGACCCGCGATATGGCTTTTCATACCAGGAGAGCCGATATCCTCATTGTTGCCGCCGGAGTTGCCAACATGATCAAGGCCGAACATATTAAAGAGGGCGCGGTTGTCATTGATGTGGGCGTCAACCGAATCGGCCAAACCGCCGGCGGCAAGGCCATCCTGGCCGGCGATGTTGATTTTGCTGATGTGGTCAATAAGGCCGGATCTATAACTCCGGTACCGGGCGGGGTTGGACCTATGACCATTACCATGCTCATGAAAAATACCGTACAGGCTGCCAAGCAGGCTGTTGGCCTGTTGTAACCCAACGTTCAAACCATGATGCATTATGAAGACAGATAAAAAGGTGTGCAACACGTGCGGCGGTAGTGGTGAAATAGGTTTTTTTCAGGGTGAAAGCCGGTTTTTCGTGACCCGCGAAGAGTGCCCGGCCTGCTGTGGAGTCGGCTCTGTTTTTGAAGATTCACCTGATCCGGATATTCAATCCACTGCGGAAAGTGAGGAGGGCGGAGAAAATGGGGGATGATCAGCTGCTCGATCTGTGGGAACTATTAGGCTCAATTGAAGAGGATCAGGCGTATCAGGTGCTGACGCATCTTTTTGTTCGTTTTGAAGATCGTTGTAAAAATGATCCTGCTGATGCGCCGGCAGCGCTCTTTTTTGAACAGCTGGCACTTGTGATTGCGCAGGTACAGTCTTGTAATGTCAATCGTCGTTAAAATCAACGTAACACTCTGTTGTACTGACAATGAACTCCCGATATTTTTCTGATATACGCCATCTGCTGCGGTCTGTTTTCTCTGTTTTTATGATGACAACCATTGGAGCGGTGCCCTGGGTTTGTGCTGATCAGCTTGAGGACTGTATGCGAACCCAGCTGGGAACAGCTTCAGACACCATGACAGTCGGCGAGTTACGCCAACACTGCCTGTCGAGCATACAAACGGATGAACAGACAGTCCCTGAAATGCCGGGAGCCGTTGAAAAACGACTTGTTCAGGAGCAAAAAAATATATTCCGGCCCTTCAGCATTATGCCTCACAGGCCCAACTATATTCTGGCCTTTGTTTACAATTCGCACGGATATAACTCCTCCTACCATCAACAGAGTAAGAACGACGATTCTTATGCATTTGACTGGATCGAGACACAGTTTCAGATCAGCATTAAGACACCACTGATGGTAGGGCTGTTTGACAATACCATGGACGTGTATGCTGCCTACACAAATCATAGTTTCTGGCAGGTGTACAACAGGGATATTTCGTCACCCTTTCGTGAGACGAACCATGAACCAGAGGCATGGGTGCAGTTTAAACCCGGCTGGGAAGCGTTTGGTATTGTCAATTCCAGCAACTCTTTTGGTATTAACCATCAGTCCAATGGGCAGAGCGGTGAACTCTCACGCAGCTGGAACCGTCTTTTTGCTGCTATGACGTTTGAAGTAGGGGATCTGGGCCTCACCTTTATGCCATGGTATCGAATACCAGAAGGCACAAACAGTGATGATAATCCCGACATCACCAGATATTTGGGGCATTATGAGATCAGTGCCGCCTATAAATGGGATGACCATACCTTCAGCCTCATGACCCGGAATGCACTGGAATCTGATTTTCAGCGAGGAACATTGCAGGTGAGCTGGAGTTTTCCTTTTGGCAACTGGCCGTTTTTACGCGGCTATGTCCAGTACTTCACAGGCTATGGTGAGAGTCTGATCGACTATAATCACTATGTTAATCGTATCGGCATCGGCGTGTCGTTGGTTGATTGGTTGTAATGTGATGTTCAACCCACAGATTTTTCCTGTTGGCAGATAGTCCGCCAATCCGTCTCTTTGGTCCATATCGTGACCGCCAAAGCTCTCTTGATCAATTCAACTGGTGCCGAAACAGTTGAGTTGCTGGTATACCAATAGGGAACAGCCAGACCGCTTACCTTCTGGGCATTTAGCTGAATAGCTTTTTTAGGATGATGAAGAGAGCTGGCTCCGGGAAGACTGTTCTCTCTCAAAGTGGCTGTTGGCTTCGCTATGCGACGGCAGGGTAGAGGGGGGTAGTTGGCTTGGACAGGGGCTGTATCGATGGGGTTGATACGGAAGAAGAGGTGTGTTGTTGATCGCCCTGTAATTGTGCTCTCTTTCCAGTGTGCGGACTTTTTCTGTTGTTCATGTTTTTCTGCAAAGAGCGTCAGGTTCGCTTTCGCCATGACGCTCTTTGCAGGTGGTTGTGCTTTGATGCCGCAGCCAGGAACTGGCCTTCTACAATCTGTTGTGACAGTTGATTGGATTTTGCTTACCGGATCGCGCGATTCACCCTACTTTCCACCCTTTTCTATACGCAACGTTTTGGACGTTGCGAACCATTTTTGTGCATTACCAGGGTCATCCTTTTTACCGTAGGGCAGATACCAGACCTCAACATCGACGATAAAGTCATTGGCAATAATATTTCTTAGAATCTTTCCGTCTTTCTCGCCTTCCGTGTATACCGGAATCGTGAACTCTTCTTTCAGGGTTCGAAGAGGAGGTATGCTGGTGTCACGAATTAATCCACTCTTTTCGTACGGTCCCCGACCCATCTTATCACCCCGACCCATTTGCTGTGGAATCGGCATGAAAATTTTTTCTTCAGAATAAAATTCCTTTCCATCTTTTGTTTTTGCGGTCACATACAGTGCCACTCGGTTTGGGGTCGGTCAGCCATCGGGAATAGCATGGCCGGCTTTGTTGGTCAGTTCGACTATGACATGCGCCTCTGGAGTTGTTGTTGTCACGTCGCGCCATTGATATGCCTTGGCTTCAACATGAACATCCAGGGCCATTTTCACCATTTCCTGAGCACGATAACTTTGGATATTGTGACCCAGCCCACTTTTTCTCATGTGGCACTCCTGACAGGTCTCTTGGCCGCCATCAGGAATATAGGTGTAGAGGTGAATTCCGTAGAGTGTGGCACACTGGGTAGGGTTCTCGAGCTCAAAATTTGGCCCTAAACCATGACACTGTCCACACTGGATGGACTCTTTCATGATTGGGCTTTTTTTCAGGAAAGGATGTTTGTCATCCATATGGACATCATCTTTGCTGCCATACACAACACCTTTTTCCGGTGTCCCATCTGTCCACTTATGTGTGATTGCGTTGCGATTGTGACATACCATGCAACCGATGTTCAATGATTCCAGGGCTTCTTTTGCCTCCTCGTCGTCCGGATCATCCACGTATGCATAAATAGTTTCGACCAGTTCCTTGGCAACACTCTCTTCGGCTTCCTGGAGTTGGGGAAGATGACATTTTGCACACAGCATAAGATGCTTGATCTGCACATCTTCCGGTGTTTTCACTCCTGAGTAGGGCCATTCCTTCAGTCCATTTTCAATGAATGTTTTAAACGTTGCCGCTGTTCTGCCGACTTTTTCAGGGCCGAAGATTGATCGCGCATGGAGTGATTTTTCCCATTCGTCATAAACATTCATATGACAATCCATGCATGGAGCCGAATCGTACCGAGCGGCCAGTTCTGCAATTGTTTTTGCCTTGGGCTCTGATGAAGATTCTGTTGTCTTCGTAACGATCGGGACGCTGTCTGTGGTTTCAGAAAACACTGTTCCTGAATAATCCAGGAGGCATACTAAAACAAAGACAGTGAAAATCTTTTTATAAAATATCATCCATCCTCCTGTTTTGTTTCGATAAATTATTGATCAGTGTCGTTCACTTGGTGCCTTGTGACACACATCACATTGTGCAAGTAACTTGTTTTGTTTCTGGTGACATCCCAGACATAACCTGTGACTGGCTCGTTTGAGTGTTGCAACTTTTATCGGCAATTCGTTTGTGCTGTTATGACATGTTTCACATTTCTCAATTTTAAATCCAAATTTAGCATCGCTCTTCTTGCCGTCAGGTCCCACGCCGTGATGGCATCCATAGCATTCCAGCCATTGATGTTTTTTGTGAGGTAAGTACGCTGGTTTGGGGACTTCCTCTACATCCACGGTTGATCGGATAATGACAGATTCCGGTCCTGTATATGCTGGTTGAACAGGAGGTTCGGTGTTATCGGCTGAAACCACGGTTATTTTTTGCAAGCTAAATAAAAAAACGAATAAAAGCAAAAAAACGAATGTTCGGTGCATGCTGAACTTCCTTGTCACGGAACTGTGTTTTTAGAATATTTCTGTTTGTTATCCCGGCTGTTGAGTTGGCCGTGTCCCTTTGCGAGGCTCCGGATTAATAATTTTTTCGTTATATTTTATAAAATATATAGTTGTCAATCAAAACCGTATCCATATGAACAAGTAACATTAATGTTTAGTCGGTACGAAAGCGCGTCAGCTGTTATTAAACCGACTCCTTTTTGAACCATCCTTGAGATTGCTCGATAAGTTGCAGGAATCTTTAATATCTTGTATTTTTTCGTCTCAACGGGTCCGCTGCGGCGGACCATCAACGCCCTGTTGTTTCATCAACAGGAAAATATGACAAATTTATCATCAACCAGACATTTTTTTCTGTCGGCGCATTGAGGATGAAAATCTGTTTTTCATGGAGTTTCGCATAACCATATCCGAAGCCGATCGTGCAGTCATGCGAAATTATTCAGAACAAAGTCGATCCTGGCACACCTTGATCCCAGTTATTTTTACGTAATTTCACATAGATTGAGAGTAGCTCCAGGTAAATAGCGAATATTTTCCGCCGCTTTACGTAGTGTTTCCAAATAAATTTAGGATAGTCTAAAAAAACACTTGTCAGCGTGTTTATTTTCGCTATATTGAATCTCCCGAAAGAGGAAACCTGACCATGCAAACATCTTGTCGTCGTTGAATGTAGACTCTTCAAATAAAATGAAAGGTAACGAAATATGCATTCGATCTCTTTATCTTCACCCGGATTCAAACGAGGAATATATTCAGTTCAGATGCCCATAGAGGAGGGGCCGGGAGTGCAAAAGAAACTATGGGAGATCCAAAATTGCTATAAATGTTCTCTCATAGGCACCTGTCTCAATCGCCTTGAATTAAGGACATTGGCCAAAAAAAAGGTATTCAGCATCGAAAGCAAGCTCAGTGATTATCAGTTGCATTCACGTTTCATTGCTATTTCCGATCGAACCGATCTGCCCGGGAAGGCCCTGCAAAAATATTTTCAGCGTAAATACAGAACAGCGATCAAGCCCTATCTCAAGGCGGTTTCAGACGAAGAGTTGAAAATCCTTTGGGAGAAAGATGTTGCGGAAGGATGGCTGGACAGTGCCTGGTGGGGCATCCTCAGCCATCCGCATGCATCCGAACAGCTTGTCGCCACGCTGTACAGGGATTTGCATATGCTCAGCCATGATTTTCTGTGTAATTACCGCCCTAGAATGCTGCATGCCCGGCAACAGGAAAATAAAATCCGCCTGCTCGAAGAAGTGCTTGGTTCCGAGCGTCAAATCTACCGGAAAGAAAAGAGAGAACTGATTGCGGATCTTGACCAGGCCAGGAAATTGGCTGCAATCAACAAAGCTTTGATCGATGAAAATCAAAAATGGCGCAACACTGCGGACCGGTTCCACCGGCAACTACGAACAGCTGCATCGGAAGGCACCGATGAGGCCAATGTGCAAAAGATTGCCGACCTTCGACAGATGAACAACTCGCTCTGCGGAGAGTTGGATGAAACGGTCCGAAACCTTGAAGCAGTCAGGCTTGAACGCTCAGCAGCACTTGCACAGGTAGAGGAACTGAAGGCGGCACTGTGCAGGCAGGAGCGACGAGAGGTTGAGCAGGAGCGGGAGATCGAAAGTCTTGAACAGATGCTCATTCATGCCATCCAGGAAGTTTCTTGCGCTAAGTGCAAAGACCATAACACAGAACATTGTCCAGGTTTAAATTTATGCGGAAAAACGGTCCTCTATGTTGGAGGACTGAACAAAATGGTACCACATTATCGTCAGCTGGTGGAGAAATCCGGCGGGCGCTTTCTTCATCATGACGGCGGGGTGGAATGCTCGAGAAGCATCCTGCCAAAACTGCTTAATACGGCAGACGCTGTCTTTTGTCCTCTGGACTGCATCAGTCACGACGCCTGCCAGTGCATCAAGAAAATGTGTAAACGTAATCAAAAGCCATTTGTACTCATGCGCAGTGCCGGGCTTTCTTCCCTGGCTAAAGGGCTGAATGAGATTACCCAGTAACCACAACAATATTAAGAGCAGCCATTGCAAGAGGAGTTCCTGCATGTTCACTTGCGTCACAGGTTGATACAGCCATCACAACGGTGATCTTCACGTCAATGTTGCCGGTTAATACGCCCGGACCGGTGCATGCAGACCATACCGCGGCAGATCACCGGCGCTGGGAACTGGAAAATCTGCACACGGTTGTGACATGACCGACGTTCCCCGCTATCTGAAGAAAACGTACCGCAACAGAGTGACAATGAAGATGTGCTGAGCAGCAATGCATCCCATATCGAGGATCTGCAATAGTTGAAACTTTCCTTTTATTCTTGGCCTTAAGCCTGTCAATCACAGGTTTCTGTGAAACCGGCTGAACAAACCATCATACAAAAAAAGCTGATGCTACCGGCTCTTCCCGCCTGAAAGATACGACATCAGTTTGTCTTTTTGGTTCATTTGATCACTGTCAAAGCTTTCTTGATCGATTCAACCGGTGCCGAAACAGTTGAGTCGCCACTATATCAGTGGGAACAGCAGACTGCTTGTCTTCCGGCCACCTGATTGAATATCCTATTTTAGAATAGTGAAGAGAATCTGGCCCTGGGAAAACTGTTATCTCTCCCGATGTGGCCGTTGTCTTCCCTGCGGCTGTGGCTGGCTTGGTTGCCTTCCTTCCCACTGTCGTTGTGGTTCTGGTTGTTGTCTGCTCATATCCTGTTGTTGCCGCTGCTGTTCCAGCTGTTGCCGTCTTGTTGTCTCCTGTTGTTGTTGTTGCCGTTGTTGCTCCAATTGCTGGCGCCTGGCCATCTCTTGTTGTTGATTGTTGGTAACGGTCTCATGGCGCTGAACTGGCTGCTGTTGACGCTGCATCTGGTGCCGGCTGGTCTGCCCCTGTCGCACCTCATTGCCGGATGGCCTGACTTCTCCGCGGATGGTAGAGGGTTTTTGCAACGTTTGCCTGCGCTCCTGCACCTGTGGTGAAGTGGCCACTGGTCGGCGTATTTGTTCAGCAGGTTGCTGATAAACGTTTTCGGGTTGTCCTGCCTGCCGGCTCCATGATCGCTGCGGTGGCGGGGTAGTTGACTCGGACAGGGAGTGTCTTGCAGGAGCTGATGCGGAAGAAGAGGTGGGTCTTTGATTATCTTGTACTTGTGGGCTCTTTCCTGTCTGTACTTGTTGACCAGCAGCAGGATGCCTCTTTGGTTGTTTTTGAGATGAATCAGCTGGTTTTGTTGTGGCACTGCCCACTGCGGGTGATGGTTTTGAAGGAGAGGGGGACCAGGTACGGCTAACAGGTATTGGTCGAGATGTATCAGCTCTATCTGGGGTTATGTTTCGTTCCGATGATCGGTTATTTGCCGGTACGGTCAACTGTTCATGCTGGCGGTTTTCCGGCATAATCGTTTGCTGATTCCGTCCATCCCTTGTGAAAAGTGACCTCTGCCTTTCCTGAGGTTTTATGTACACCTTTGGTGCAGCATATGCCGACCAGGGTTTGGTGGCGTTTTGAGCAGGAACAAGTTTTCCGGTCAGGTGCGGGCTGTTGCCGGGTGGTGTTGACATTGGTGGGGCACCTGTGGTCACTTGCCCCAGCTCGCTGGTAATACGCCCTCGATTAGACGGCGGTGTATTTCGAATAAACTGTTGATTGTTGCGAATGCGGTCAACCACAACATTGTGCGGCCTGCGGTTTATTCTGGTGTCAGTCAAAGTGAAGCGGCGTGTATCAGTATCAAAGTTGTGTATCACCGTCCTGTTGATCACCACGGCAGGCTGGTAGGTATTGATGAGAACTGCGCGATTGATATTGCGTTCCAGGTGAGGTGTGTAACGATTTCCCCGGTAGAAATAATCGCGGGGGATAATGACCGCCTGGTCAAGATAGCGATAGGTTGACAGGTTCAATGCGGGAACAGCGGTACGTTTGAGCACCACGGTGCGTCTTCCCCAGGGATGATGACCATAGTAGACCTCATGAGGTGCTAAAGGGATCCAGCCTATCGAGTGCCCACGGTGTATCCAGCCGACCCTTCCCGGAAACCAGCCAAAGACCGGCAGGAAGCGGGGTGTTGAGATAACAACCCGGCGAACCGGCGGCAGCCAGTACCAGGCATGAAAAGAGTTGATATACACCCAGGAGCCGTAATGGTGAGTCAGATAGCCAAAGGGCTCGTTGGGAATCCAGCAGTGGTCATCATAGTACAGTGACCAACGGCCAACGGTATATGGTTGCCAGTCCGGTTCAACCTTGGTCGGACGCCACATGTTGTGATAATCATCCTCGTAATATACTCGCTCCCAGCGGCCGTTTTCTTCAAGTACATAAGATTCATCCTGGAGAGGTTCCGGCAGATACGATGTGGACGTGTTGCTGTGTAATCGTTTTGACCAGAGACGATCGCGTTCCTCATTCCAGTCATCCCATACACCATCAACCATGCCGTTGCCCCGGGTTACTTTGTTGCTGACAACGAGTGACGGCCCACCTTCCCTTACCTCGTATTTTTCTTGAGTGGCATGAGCAACAACATCAACAGCACCGTCAATGGCGATTACTTCCATGGAATCATCACCGACATACAGATCAAAAACCGAGCCACCGTATGCTACCACATACCCGAACGGGGTGGTGATTTTACAGGCCACATCCCGGCTTTTGTTGTATAAACGGCTGGTTCCGGAGGCAATATCCATTGCTGTGACCTCGTCGGACAGGGTCAGCAGTTGCACTTGACTGTACTCTCCGACCCGTAACCAGGTCCTGTTTGGAAGAATGAATTCAGCCTTGCTGTTTTCCCCGGAATACAGAGCATCCTGCAGGCCAAAGGGCGCATCTTTGACAGTCATGACCCAGTCTTTGTCTTCTGTGACGTAGCGGAGCAGTTTACCTTCCACAAATGAGATACGGCCAACAAGGATATCGTTTGGCTCTGTTGCAGCTTCCACAGCTCCGGATACCAGCAGGGTGGCCATGAAAACAAAAAGAGTATGTATGAAACCGTATAAAATGGTACGCATAGATCCAATCCTGTAAGGTGAAGAGCTTGTCGTGAGCGTCAGTGAACGTAGCGCGTACGTCCAAAAGGGTGGAAACAGACCGTGTACATTTTAAGGATTTATTTTCGAGTTGGCAATGAACGGCCGACTGTGATCTGCGATTGAAGTATTCGCATGCTGTCCGTGCGGCTCTGCAGGAAGGTGTTGTCGTATGATGAAAATAAAGGGTACTGCACTGATTGTTGACAAAGTTGTACCTTACCTGTCGACAGACAGTAACTTTTCCGTTGGGCAGTGTGTGGCTTTTGAGCATTGACCATACACTGCACTTCGCACCAGTCATGGTGGACTCATGTATATCAATGTGAAAAACAGTCTTAAATCTGCAAGAACAAGCGCTTTATTGATTTTAAAATTTGTTGTACCGTTGCACATCCTTGCTGATATTCTTCTGTATACCGGTGCCCTCACGCCTCTTGCCTTTTTGTTTACACCGGTCACCAAACTGCTCGATTTGCCGGGAGAAGCGGCAATGGCCCTGATCAGCGGTGTTTTGCTCAATATTTATGCAGGAATTGCCTTTGCTGCACCCCTTGAACTGACACCCTATCAATGGACAGTGCTTGCCGTGTTTCTTGGTGTGTGTCATTCGATGATTGTCGAATCTGCCATCATGGCCAAGCTGGGGATATCTTATGGCTACTCCATTATTCTCAGGGGAGTGGGGGCCTGTGTAACAGTTTTGCCGGTGTTATGGATGCCGACCTCTTTTTTTAAAACAGGAGAACAGGCTCAGACGATTACACTGCCGTATCATGATTCGTTTCAGCAGATGCTTGTACATTCGGCGAGTAGTGCTTTTGCGCTGTCATGCAAGATCATAGTACTGATCAGCGTCATCATTGTCGTTATGGATGCAGTGAAAGCAAGTTCATGGGTGCAACAGCGTCTGGCCAAAGTGAACACCTCCTTTTCCATTATCGTTGGTCAACTGCTGGGCATTACCTACGGCGCCGGTATTTTGATTCGTGAAACCACTCAGGGAACTCTGAGTCGCAAGGACATTTTTTTTATCAGCACTTTTCTGATGATTTGCCATTCACTTGTTGAAGATGTGTTGCTCTTTGTTCTTTTTGGTGCCAACTATTGGGTTATAATAGGTGTTCGTTTCACAGCAGCTCTTTTTATCAGCTGCACTCTCCTGCAGGTCTTTCGGGTGGTGTCCATTGACCGTGTTGTTCGTTCTTGATAAGAGCGGTATCAGACACAAGGTGAATCTGTACAACTTTTAAAATCTCCACTTTTCAGGAATCAATAGTGTCGATTCATACCCCCCTTCATTCACATGGCACCTTGAGCAAAATCTATTTCTGCACAGTCATCACCTTCTGTTCACTGTATGCGGCTCAACCGATTCAGCCGGTTTTCCAGCATGAATTTTCGCTGACTTCCTTTCAGGCCATCCTGTTCACAACCTTAATGATGCTGCCGTTGGGTTTTGCTCCCATGTTCTACGGTGTTCTGCTGGAGAGGTTATCGGCCAGACTGATCGTGAGAACTGCGGTCCTTTTCCTCGGTGTCCTTGAACTGGTGTTCAGTCTGACCAATAATTATTTTGTCTTACTTGCCCTTCGAGGATTGCAGGGATTGGCCATACCGGCCATTCTCACCTCACTGGTCAGCTATATATCGTTTACCGCCAGTCGTGAAGATGTGCAGGCTGCAATTGCCCGCTACATTGCGGCGACTATTTTAGGAGGATTTCTCGGTCGCTTCCTGTCCGGACTGTTCACTGATCTGTTTGGCTGGCGTTTTTTCTTTTTTTTGCTGGGCGTGCTCTTGCTGTGGAGTTTTTTTCTTCTTCGTACCCTGGAGAAAGACGCTAACTTAGAGTACAGCCGTCCTTCAGGGGCCGAGGTCATTGCGTTGGTCCGGCAGCCTCAATTTTTCTGGTTGTACTGCACAATTTTTTCAGTCTTTTTTGTCTTTGCCGGGTTACTCAACTTTTTGCCTTTTCAGTTAAAGGCGATCAATCCCTCCTTTCGTGAAACAGGTATCGGCTTCATGTACTTCGGTTATGTGATGGGTATACTGGTTTCGCTTAATGTCCGTTGGCTGATCAGACTGTTTGGTTCGGAAACCAAGGTGGCCATGAGCGGGCTTTTTTTATATATCTTCGGCATACTCGGGTTTATGTTGCCGGATCACCGCACCATGTTTATTGCCATGTTTGTCTTTTGTACCGGCATGTTCATGGCCCATTCCCTGCTTTCAGGCTATATTAACACGTTGGCTAAAAGCAAAAAGGGGATAGCCAACGGTGTTTATATCTCCTTTTATTATCTTGGAGGCACCGTAGGTTCATTTGCCCCGGGGGTATTCTACGAGCATTTCGGCTGGAGGGTTTTTCTGGGCAGCCTGATTGTCATGGTATTCGGTGCTATATTTTGTCTGCAACGATTGCGATGGACTGTTGCTCAAATCGGTTCTCAACCGACAGGAGAGCCCTCTGAACAGCCGGACACTATCCATGATTAAATATTTCAAGCTGTCTTTGCAGAGAATTGGCAGATCGTTCATCTCTGTGCAAAACGCCGTCTGAACGAACCGTCCTCCCGGCGTTCTGCTGCACATCCGTAAAGAGGACGGCTACTTGCTTTTGATCTGTATCCAGTACTGTTCGTACAGTTTCATCGTCTTTTCATCAAGACTGTCGAGGAATTCACCGCGAGCGGAATCTTCGGCAGGGGGATACACAATAGGATTATTCATCATCTCTTCGGGCAGGTGTTCAGAGACTTTGGCGTTTGGCGAAGAGTAACCGATGGACCGGCTTAAAAAAGCGGCGACCTTCGGCTGAAGAATATAGTCGATAAAACGGTGTGCAGCGTCAATATTGACTGCCCCTTTAGGTATACAAAAACTATCGAGCCAGAGGCTGAACCCTTCTGCTGGATACGTATATAAAATCATACTGTTTTCTTTGTTGGCAATGAACGCTTCGCCATTCCACATCACTCCCGCCGCAACCTCACCGGATAAAATTGCCTGTTTCGGGGAATCCGAATCAAAGACTCGAATCGACGGCTTCAGTAATCTGAGTTTTTCAAAGGCCTGTTGCAAGTGCTCCGGATCTCTTTCATTGATGGAATAGCCAAGTGTTTTAAGGCCAATTCCAATCACTTCGCGAGGGTCATTGGGCAGGAGCAGCCTGCCTTTTAATTCAGGTTTCCAGAGGTCTGCCAGTTTTTGAACTGTTTGAGCAGGAAGCAGGGCGGTGTTGATTGCCAGGGCTGTTGAACCCCACATGTAAGGGATTGAATACTTGTTGCCCGGATCAAAAGACTGGTTGACAAACTGAGGGGCAATGAACTGAAAGTTGCTGATTTTATCGACATCGATCGGGTTGAGCATACCTTGACGTCGCATCAGACCAACATAATCTGAGGACGGGACAATGAGATCATACCCTTTTCCCACCAGCTTGATTTTGGCATACATTGCCTCGTTGCTGTCATAGGTGGCAATGTTGACACGGATACCGGTTTCCCTGGTAAAGTCTGCCAGCACCTCATCGGGCATGTACTCAGACCAGATAAAAAGGTTCAGCACTTTATCTGCACTCAAACTGGTGGAAACAGCTGCCATGAGCATGAAAAGAATCAGGCATGCCGAAGTAAGAAACGTTTTCATGTTTTTTCCTTGAGTAATTTTCGGGTAAGAACCAATGCGGTTGCCGTGATGATCATCAGCACCACGCACAGTGCATTGACATCGGGTTTAATGCCAAGGCGCACCATGGAGTAGATACGTAGCGGTAAAACTTCATAATCCGGGCCGGTCGTAAAGAAACTGATAATGACATCGTCAAGAGACAGGGTGAAGCTGAGCAACCAACCGGCAATAACTGCAGGGGCGGCAAGAGGAAGAACAATCTGCCGGAACACCCGGTATTCGTTGGCACCGAGGTCTCGGGCCGCATCAACGATGTCGGTGGGGAAACCGTGAAAACGCGAATAAACAGTAATGGCAACAAAGGGGACACAGAGGGCAGTATGTGCGATGAGAAGGGTAATGAACCCCAGCGGCAGGAACAGGGCTAAAAAAAACAATAAGAGTGAAATGGCAATCACGATATCAGGCGACATCATCATGACAAAAAGCACACCAAACAGTGCACGACGACCGGTGAAGCGATAGTGGTGGAGAATAAAGGCAGCTCCTGTACCAAGCAACGTGGACAGAGTAGCGGCACTGGCGGCAATGACCAGCGAATGAAGAGCTGCGGTCATAAGATCAGTGTTATTCCACAGTTTAACATACCAGTCAAAGGTGAAACCTTTCCATGCCAGCGAATATCTGGAATTGTTCAGGGAGAAAACAGCAACAATAGCAAGTGGCAGGTACAAGAACAGGTAAACACTGCCGGCATAACCCCATTGCACACATCTTCTCATTGCATCACCTTCTCACCGGAGCGTCGGGTGGCTAAGTAGTACAGCAGTAAAAGTAGACCCATGGCCAAGGTCATGGTGATACTGGCTGCCGAGCCCATCGGAATGTTGCGGAAGACTAAAAACTGGTCACGGATATAGTTGCCAAGGAGCATGGTTCTGGCACCGCCGAGAATATCTGAAACATAAAACATACCGAGTGCCGGCAGGAAAACCAGCATTGTACCGGCGATAATACCGGGCATGGTCAGGGGGATTGTGATTTTTAAAAAATTTTGCAGCCAGCTGGCACCGAGATCCCGTCCGGCTTCAAGCAGTTTGGGATCAACAGCTTTCAGCGCCGCATAAAGAGGAAGAATCATAAAGGGCAGCAGTGTGTAAACCAGCCCAATGAACACGGCAAAGGGAGTATACATGAGCTGCAGAGGCTCGGTTATCAGGCCTGTGCGGATGAGGGCTGCGTTGATCAGGCCATCCGCTTTGAGCAGCATGACCAGTGCATAGGTGCGGATCAGTGAGTTGGTCCAAAAAGGAATCATGACCAGCAGCAGGAGCAATGGCTGCCGTTTTGCAGGGGCATTGGCCAGGATGGCTGCAAAAGGATAACCGATCGCCAGACAAAGAACAGCGGTACATGCAGCCAACAGAACAGATTCAGCGGTTATGGTGAAAGCCGTTGAGGATAACAGATGGCTGTAATTTTCTTTTGTCAGCGTCGGCAACACCAGCGTGTCGGTTCCCGGTTGCAACCAGCTGGCTCCAAGAAGGATAATATAGGGAACAAGGGCCAGCAGGAGAACCCAGGTCCAGGTGGTGCCAATTAATAACCGGCGAAAAAAGAGACTCTCATTCATGGGGTAGAACAACCTCCCAGCCTTCATGCCAGCCGAGTGTTACCACATCACCTGATTGAAAACTCAGATCATCGCTGTCCTCATCAAAAAATTCAGTGATCTGTACCTGGGAACCGCTTGCAAGGTCAACTTCAACAGTATACGTGGCGCCATGATAAAAAAGGCGACGAACTATACCTTTCAGTCGTGCCTGCTGGAATTTGGCAATCAACTCCTGTGAGTCACTGACATCCTGTTCCAGCTCCATTCGAAAGTCCTCCGGGCGCAATAAGATATGCACCGGTTGATTGGGAACGAACGATCGATGGCTACGTAGACGCACAGAGGCTCCTTCCACAAGTGCCCGATAGGAGTTCTGATCAATTCTTCCTTGAATGATGCCGTCTAATACGTTGATGTCACCGACAAATCTTGCAACGTAAAGGTTGACCGGCTCTTCGTAAATCTCCATGGGGGTGCCGATTTGCTCAATTCTCCCATTCTGCATGACCACAACCCGGTCCGATATGGCAAAGGCCTCATCCTGATCGTGGGTTACAAAGATAAAGGTGATCCCCAGGGTACGCTGCAGTTGTTTTAACTCCTTTTGCATCTGCTTGCGCAGGCGATGATCAAGAGCAGAGAGCGGTTCGTCCAAAAGGAGGACTCGAGGTTTATTGACAACAGCCCGGGCAATGGCAACTCGTTGTTGCTGCCCTCCGGAGAGTTCCGATGGTTTTCGCCGCTCCATCCCGGACAGCTGGACAAGATGCAGCACCTGAGCAACTGCAGCGACAATTTCATCGTCTGGTTTTTTGGCCATGCGCAGGCCAAAGGCAACGTTGTCAAACACTGTCATGTGAGGGAACAGGGCGTAGTTCTGGAAAACCGTGTTGACTGCCCGTTTTTCCGGAGGCGTTCCTTCAACAGCCATACCGTCAAGGAGCAGAGTACCGGCAGTGCACTGCTCAAATCCGCCGATCAAACGCAGTAAAGTGGTTTTTCCGCAGCCTGAAGGACCAAGGAGAGAAAGAAATTCACCATCAGCCACGGTCAATGAGATATCAACCAATGCATGATCGTCACCGTAAGCCTTTGATACTCGGCGCAATTCAACTACCGTTTTGTCTGTCAACTGTCGTTACCTCTTTACTGCGTCCATGGGCAGATGTTGTTCGGTTTCATTGATGCCTGTCTGACGGTGTGGCGTCTTACTATAATGAACAAAACATGTCCAGCAATTGGAAAAAGTAAAAAAGATGTGAAATGTATGCACCCCAAAAGGCTTACTAAACAGTCCAAATCACATTTGTTGTGTACCTCCATGAGGTGTGGTTTTCCGGCTGCTTCCAGCCCTCATGCGGTGTTCTTTAATTCGATTATTTAAACATTGAAAGGTTGCAGTTAATGTCAATGATATAGGTAGAGGCACCTGCTTCCCGGCATTCAGAAAATTCAAGGAGGTGGTCAGGTGAGCCTGAAGAGAAAACAGAAACAACTGCAGTCTATTCTGCAAGGTTATGGAAGGGTGGCTGTGGCCTTTTCCGGAGGAGCCGACAGCTCTTTATTGTTAAAGTGTGCTCTTGATGTCCTGGGAGGACGTCATGTTCTAGCTCTGTTTGCACGATCGGCGTTACAGACTCCCGGCGAGATTGAGCACGTACAGCAGTGGGCTGTGCAAAATAACTGTGAGCAGGATCTTTGTCTGGATATTGTCGAAGTTAACCCCCTGCAATGGGATACATTTATCACGAATCCGGATAACCGTTGCTATCATTGTAAAAGACAGTTGTACCAGCTGTTTCGTACACGGATGCAGGAGCGTGGATACTCGTATTTGCTGGATGGAACCAACTGCGACGATCGTAACAGTCATCGTCCCGGGCTTCGTGCAATTGATGAACTTCAGGTGCAAACACCTCTGGTTGCATCCGGATTTGATAAAAATGATGTTCGGGGGCTGAGCCGTCAATTGAATCTGACAACCTGGAATCGACCTTCTGCCTCTTGCCTGGCAACCAGGATTCCAACCGGTATGTCTATCAACGAAGAACGATTGCAATTGGTGGCACTCTTTGAAGAGGGACTGCGGCGATTTGGATTTATTGGTTGTCGGGTGTATCTCAATCCACATCGGCACGACACAGTGCATATTGCTATTCAAAACAATGAATTTTCAACATTTTCAGAGGTAAGCATCCGCTTGGCAGTGCTCGATTTTTTTCGACGCTACGGTGTTGACTCCGTGCTTCTTGATCTGGCAGGAAGAGGCTGAGTCAAAGGACATTCTTTTTGGTGCACGATACCCGCCCAACAAGAGGAATGTTTTTTTCTTTGACAAAGATTCCTTTTTTGATTTTAGTTCCTCTGTTCGTTGTCAACAGATGCTGCTCTGGCAGTTATTGCCGGGCAAAGCAGTGGCGATGTTTAAATTTCTTGGAGGGAAGAATGAATAAGAAGGAATTGGTTGAGTCCATGGCGGAGGCAGCGGATATCAGTAAAACCGCAGCAGAAAAAGCATTAAATGGCATGCTGATGGCTGTATCAAGCGCTTTGAGCAAAGGCGACAAAGTGACTTTGATTGGTTTTGGAACGTTTTCAACTGTCAAGCGTGCGGCACGGACAGCGAAAAACCCGCGTACTGGAGCTCCGATTGAGATTCCTGCTAAGACAATCGCTAAATTTAAACCAGGCAGCAAATTAACAGATGCCGTCAACTGACAGGTAACTGTAAAATGGTGAAAAAGCTGGCAGCTCGTCAGCTTTTTTTATTGTGAAGAGACACTTTAAAGTGCTGCAGAGCACAGTGAGCAATACATAGTATTGCTCCAGTGTTTCGGGGTTGCCTCTCAATGAAAATGGCTGGACAGAGCAATAAAACCATGCTAAATGGAAGCCTCCAAAACATACTTATCCACTATGTAGAGATGTAAAAAAAAATCTGGATCGGGAAGTGGCTCAGTCTGGTAGAGCACAGCGTTCGGGACGCTGGGGTCGGAGGTTCGAATCCTCTCTTCCCGACCATTTACACACATAGTATTCTCAACAGATTGATCAACATTGAACAGGTTGATCAATATTCGGTCAAAAAGCTCGCTATCAGCGAGCTTTTTTCATGTGTGCAGTAACAGCAAAATAAAAAGATCCTTCCATGGTACTGCAGTCAACAGACAGATGGTAATTTTGTTCTGTTGCTGTCGTCTTTGAAGGAATCAATAGCATCTGTTAGCAGGTAACGACCGAAAATGTCAAAAACGAATCTTTACACAATGAAGAACAGCTTGTGCCCCTCAGAACATAAGTATTTATTTGTTCAAAAAAATCCCGGTAGACACTTCCCGGCAATATCGCTGTTTACGCCGTGGTTGTTGTGGTTATATTAGTGTATCATTGTATCTGTAGCTGGCGCGAAAGAGTGTTGGAACAGCGTTTTCACGATGAGAGATACCTGAAACAGCGACTATTTTAAAGAAGGTGTGATCATGAAACAGTATGGTGGGTGGGTTGTTTGTCTGCTGCTGATCATGGGGTTGAGTGGAGGGCTTTCACCAGTCAGAGCTCAGGATTGCTCAGTCCAACCTCATCAGGATGCCGGCCTGATGACAGCCGATGCAGCACTGGCAAGACCGGTGGGTGTAGTAGCCACAGTTGCCGGTTTTGCTCTGTACCTGGTATCTTCCCCCTTTTCAGCGCTGAGTGGTAACAGTGAAGAAGCATGGCAGAGTTTGGTGGTGTCACCGGCAAACTATACTTTTAAACGCCCTTTGGGCCACTTTGAATGTGAACAGGTCCCTCAAACTGATGACAAAAACTGACACAGACACACTGTAAAGGCTGTACTAAGCGATGGAGGTTGCATGGTAACTCTGATTGTTTGTCCAAACTGTGGTGCAAAAAACAGGATCCCGACCGATAAACAGCACCTGACACCTAAGTGTGGCCGGTGCAAACATTCTTTGGCCGGAATGCCGCAATCGGGTCTTGTCAACCCGTTAACAGACGGACAATTTCACGCTCTTGTCGAACAGGCGTCCCTACCGGTGCTGGTCGATTTTTATTCTCCAACCTGCGGACCCTGTCAAATACTGGCGCCTACCCTTGATGCACTGGCTCATGATTATGTTGGCCGGTTGCTGATCTTTAAAATCGATACCTCCTCACAACAGAGGATGGCGCAACGATTTCAGATTCGTGGGGTACCAACCCTGTTGTTTTTCAAAAACGGTCGATGCATTGATCAGGTGGTTGGTGCAGTGCCGCGGTCTGATATCGAACAGCGTATTCATACACTTCTCCAGCAGGCGGCTTAAGACAGAGGATCGTTCACCGCACGGAATTGTTCCGGACCAAACACGTATGTTGCTGATACAGTGGTTATTGTACTGTCGTTATGGAACAGTGACTGTTCTCATCCATATCGCCGCCCAAGGCCTTGATGAGGGCCACGTGGTTCTGTAATTGATTTAATTGGTTTTCCACGACACTGATCTCTGCCTGCCGTCGTGACTCCTGGGCATCAAGCCAGGGTTTGATGCCAATCTTTCCGGCCTGATAACGGAGCTGGTAGAGATCTTCTGCTTTTCGGGCTGCTTCCAGGGTCTTCAACAGTTCGACCGATTCTTCCTTGTACCGTTGTCGGGCAGAAAGCCCATTCTCCACTTCAACCAGGGCATTGTACAGTGTCTGGCGAAAGCCAAGGCTTGCCTGTTCATATTCGGTGTCGGAGATGCTGATGGTACGCTGCATGTCACGCCACTGTAAAAAGGGGAGGGAAAGGCTTGCCATGACTGTACCTATGGGATTGTTGAGCAGTCGTGAAAGTTCGTCGCTGCTTTGACCAAGGTTGCCACTTAAGGTGAGCGGCGGGTAAAAGGAGGCCCGGACAGCATTGCCGCTTGCCAGTGTGGAGCGAAGGCGAGCCTCGGCAGCGCGGAGGTCCGGGCGTCGTGTCAGCAGATGCACCGGTAATCCTGCGGCCACTTCAGGAGTGCTGGTCCGGAGAAGATTCGCTGGTCCAGTGAGTACAATGCTCTGCTGTGGTGGTCGATCCAGAACGATGCTCAGTTCGTTTACCACCTCGGTTTGCTGTTGTAATAAGATAGTATGATTGGCCTGCTGATTTGCCAGTGAACGTTGGGCCTCTAAAAGATCAAGAGCTGTGGCTGCACCGGCAGCATAGCGAACATCGGCCAGTTCCAGGCTATGGCGGGTATATGCAATACTGGCTGAAGAAAGAGCCAGTCGTTCATCAAGATATCTTAATCGCCAGTACAAAGAAGCTGTGGTACCGGTCAGAGCAAGGATAGTGTTGTCCAGATCTTCTCTGGTCGCTTGAGCTTCCCAGCGGGCGGCTTCAGCTTCTCCTGCTAATTCTCCCCACAGATCAACGGTATAGCTGGAAAATATCGAAGCCCCGAAAAGTGTATTTTTCGGACGGTGTCTTTGTACGTCACGGCTGTAACTTGTACTGGCCTCTGCCTGTAAACTCGGCAGACGTCTGCTGTCTGTGAGTTCGGCCTGGAGCAGTGCATTGCGTAGGCGTAGAGCTGTTATAGCCAGTTCTGTGTTGGACTGTAGTGCCTGACTGACGAGCTGATTCAGGGCTGGATCGTTAAAATGGTGCCACCAGCAACCTTTTTTCTGAGTATGAAGAGAAGAAGAGTAGGACCAGGTTTTCGGTATAGAAACTGCGGGTTCTTTGTAGGGGGTGTGTACGACAGACGCGCAACCTGGAAGTATCACGGTCAGACAGATGAGTATGTTGAGAAGACGAGACGAACAGCGCATACAGCTACTCCCTGGTCAAAGCAATGACTGGATCAAGGGATGCGGCTTTACGTGCAGGCAGAAAGCCGAAAAGAATACCGATTGTCGACGAACAGACAAAGGCGCTCACGATGGCGGTGGTGGAATAGATTAAATTAAATTCACTTCCCAGAAAGGAAACGACTCCCCCCACAGTCAGTGCCAATCCCACACCCAGAGTACCGCCAAGCAGGCAGACCAGCACCGCTTCGATGAGAAACTGTTGCATAATATCACTGTGCCGTGCACCAACAGCCATACGTACCCCGATTTCCTGCGTTCGTTCAGTAACAGAGACCAGCATGATGTTCATGACGCCGATACCACCGACCAGAAGAGAGATAAGGGCAATGGAGGAAATTAACAGCGTCATGGTTTGGGTTGTTTTTTCGATGGTTTGACGGATAGCATCCAGGTTGGAAACAAAAAAATCTCTGGTTCCATGGCGTTGGGTAAGCAGTTTGACCACGCTTTGTTCTGCGATTGCGGTGGAGACATTATCCGCTACCCGGACAGTAATGCTCCGCAGATACTGTTGTCCGGTCAGGCGATTCATGGCTGTTGTATAGGGGACCCAGATGTTGAGGCTGTCGGTGTCTCCAAAACTTGTATCCGATTTTTTAGTGATACCGATTACCCGGCAGGGCACTCTGCCAAGCATGATGACTTCCCCAAGGACTTTATCCGGTTGATCTTTAAACAGACCTCGAAAGGTATTTTGATCGATGATAACATCCTGGGCACTGGCACGAACCGCATCACTGTCAAACTGCCGCCCCTTCGCAAGTTCCATGCCCCGCACCCGGAAATAATGCTCACCCACACCATTGACCTGGGCACTGACACTGGTGTTACGATAGACGAGTGTCAGTGATTTGGTCACCAGCGGCGTTACAGTGTCCACATAGGGCTGATCGGCCAGGGCATAGGCGTCCCGGGGGACAAGGGTGCGCACATTGCCGGATCGCATGTCACCCCAATCAACACCGGGATAGATGCTGATGGTGTTGGTTCCCATGGCACTGATGTCTTTGAGGATTCGTTGCCGTGACCCTTCTCCGAGCGCCACGACGGAAACCACAGAGGCAATACCGATGATTATGCCGAGCATCGTCAACAAGGTCCGCATGCGGTGAGCTGCCATAGCGGTGAGAGCCATCCTGAATGCTTCTGCAAATCTTTGCCAGTAGGCCTGCCATGGCTGCCGGGCAGAGGGAACTGCGGCTGCCTGCGGTTGTGGAGGGGAGGGTGGTTTGGTCTGGCGGTCGACAATTATCTTGCCATCCTTCAGCTCGATAATCCTGTCGGCATAGCCGGCTATTTCCAGGTTGTGGGTCACCAGGATAACTGTATGGCCATCGCTGTGGAGTTCTCGCAGTATTTGGATGACCTCAAGTCCGCTGGCCGAATCAAGTGCACCTGTCGGCTCGTCAGCCAGGATAACCGTCCCTCCGTTCATCAGGGCCCGGGCAATGGAAACTCGTTGCTGCTGCCCACCGGAAAGCTTTCCTGGTACATAATCCATCCGTTCAGCCAGACCTAAACGATCAAGGAGCCAGCGTGCTCGTTCCTCTCGATCTCTGGTTGTGACGCCGGCATAGATGGCCGGCATTTCAACGTTTGCTAAAGCGGTGAGGCTTGTAAGCAGGTGGTAACGCTGAAAGATGAATCCAAAATGTTCTCGTCGTAAATAGGCAAGTTCATCCGGAGTGAGCCGGCCGGTCTCTCGGCCGTTAATGCGATAGACACCACGACTGGGACGATCGAGACAACCGATTATGTTCATCAGGGTGGATTTACCGGAACCTGAAGCACCAACGATGGCCACCATTTCACCGGCTGCAATAACCAGATCAACCTTGTTGAGGACGGTCAGACAGGTGTCTCCTGTTACATAATCCCGACAAACCCCCTGTAACTCAATCAACGAGGCAGTCATCAGAGCATCCTCATCGGGCGGCGCATTCTTACCGGGGCAGCAGCTGTTATCTCCGGATCACCAATCACCACCTGCTGTCCTTCCTCTAAACCTTCGCGCACCTCAGCATTGGCGTTGTTGTTGAGCCCAATGTGCACCCACTGTTTCCGGATGACACCTGGTCTGGGGAGAACACGTACTGCATGACGACCTTTTGCGTCCCTGTCGCCCAGTGCAGCTGACGGGATAAACAGTACATCCTTTGCCTCCTCAAGGATGATGTTGACCTGCGCTGTCATGGATATACGCAGCTTACCGTCAGGATTAGGTACATTGATAATACCGATATAGTAAATGGCGGTGTCCGTACTGCTCACAGAGGAGGAGGCAGAGGTTTCTTTTGCTATGGATTCCGGTGCCGGTTCAATGGCATTGATTACAGCCGGATAACGGTTGTCCGGCTCGCCGAGTACAGTAAAGAAGACTTTTTGACCCGGTTTTACGCGAATAATGTCCGCTTCCGAGATCTCGACCTTGATGGTCATGCGATCAAGTTCTGCAACCTTGATAATGGTTGGTGCTGTTTGGTTGGCATTAACGGTTTGCCCTTCTTTGGTGACAATCCCTACAACCACACCGTCAAGAGGTGAGCTGATCTTGGTATATCCCAAGTCGAGTTGAGCCGTATCCACCGCCAGTTCCGCCTGTTCGATCTGGGCATCAAGGGCATTGATCTCTGCTCTGAGCACCTTGAGATTGGCTTCAGCAGTTTCGGCCTCCTCCCGGGAGGAGGCATCGCCTGCCAGCATCTGGATCTGCCGTCGATGATTCAACTCTGCCAGCGCCAATGAGGCCTGTTTCGCCTGCTTTTGCGCACGGATGGCAGTTAAGGCTGCAGTTTTAGTCCGCAGAGTATTCTGTTGAGGCAGGCTGTCAATTTCCGCTACCAATTGACCGGCCCTGACCGTGTCGCCCAGATCTACTTTCAAGGATTTCAACTGTCCGGAAACCTGGGCACCAACACTGACCATGTTGACGGACTCCACTGTGCCGCTGGCCAGTACAGTCGTTTCTATCGAACCGCGGGCCACCGGCACCGTCATGTAGTTCGGTTGCTGTTCACGATGCAAAAGGTAGTAGACAACAGCAGCTGTGCAGGCAGTTATCAGAAGTACTGAGGTTAAAACGAGTCGGCGTCGTAAGGTCGTCTTGCTCATGGCTGTACAATAGGCGAAAAAATAAAAGAAACGGCTGAGACCATTTCTCAGCAAATGTTTATTGGATTGGATTTTCGGGCCACACCATACGGTACATTATGGATAAAACCGAGATAAAGGAGGCTTTTTGGGAACAATTTATGTAAATTGTAAGTGTAATCGTCAAGGAAAAGCGTACAAAACAGACAGAATACGTTCTTTTATGGTTCCAGCTCTGCCAAGAGATGTCTGGAAAACTGAAGGAACAGGCCATTCGTAGTACGTAACAGGTACAGACATCGGTTTACGCTCTATTCTTTCATCCTCTATCGGAGTTGTTATGGCATTACTTCCCGCTATTGAGCAAGAAACAACCACTGATCCTGATGCCGCAATCATCTGGCTCCATGGTTTAGGTGCAGATGGCCACGATTTTGCACCGATTATTCCAGAACTCAACCTGCCTTCGGAACTCGGCATTCGCTTTATTTTTCCCCACGCACCGTCCAGGCCTGTGACCGTGAATGGCGGTTATGTTATGCCGGCCTGGTTTGATATCTTTGAAATGGATATCAATCGCCGGGTAGACATTCCGCAGTTAATGGTTTCAGCAGCGGCCATTAATCAGCTTGTTGATCGTGAACTGGAGCGTGGAATCGATAGCCGACGTCTTCTCCTTGCCGGATTTTCCCAAGGTGGGGCTGTTGCCTACCAGGTCAGCCTCAGTCATGCGAAACCTCTTGGCGGACTGATAGCCATGTCCACCTATTTTGCCACAAGCAGCACCATCACCCTCAATGAGGCCAACCGTCATCTGCCCATTGAAATTCATCATGGTCAATATGACCCTGTCGTACCGATAGCCTTGGGGATCAGTGCTGCCGAGCTGCTGCAGGAGCAGGGCTATACTGTAACCTTTCGTACCTATCCCATGGAGCATTCGGTCTGTCCCCAACAGATTGAACATATCAGTCAGGCTATACAGCAGTTTCTTCAGAAATGAATCAAGAAGGGCAGATTCGTTTATCGAAAACAGACATACCGGTTCGAACAAAAGCCGAAGCACAGGACCGCGTCGATCAGATACAGGCATTCCGGCAGGAACTCACACTTCTTGAACAAGAACAAGTGCTGGTGCTGACCCATGAGCAGCAGACCGGTGTTGCCCGCTATCAGCAGCAGATACTCCACTACCTTGCCTCTGTTTTTGACACAGCCGGTACAACCAAAGAAAAACAACTGGGCCTGGGACTGGCTATTACCGCCTCTTCAGGGACCCTTGCTCTGGCTGCCAGTGTCTTCTTTTTCTATTTCCAATTTTGGGGCGGTTTGCCAACAACAACGCAGGTACAGATTGTAACAGGGGCGCCGGTCATTGGGCTTTTATGCGCTGCTGTCGCGGCAATGACCGGGAGGTTCCCCTCTCTTGCCAGGCTGTTTACTGTAATAACCTGGCTTTGTTTTGTGCTCAATGTCCTCCTTCTCGGCAGGATATATAACTGTTTTCCCTCGGCCGCAACTGTGTTGGCCTATGCTGCCCTTGCCTTTGTTTTGGCCTACGCCGTAACAAGCAGATTGCTGCTTGTAGCAGGAATAATGAGTCTTTCCGCCTTCCTCGCCGCGCAGATGACGATCTGGAAGGGGTGGTACTGGCTTAGTTTTTATGAACACCCGGAATACTTTTTTGCAGCTGCTCTTCTGTTTTTCCTGCTGTCTCTGATACCGCATCGCCTTTTTACAGGTTTCTCCTCCCTGTATCGAATCTGTGCCCTGTTGCTCTTTTTCTGCCGGTTCTTCTGCTCAGCAATTGGGGAGAAATCAGCAATCTTGAACGATCCGTCGAGCAGATTGAAACGATCTATCTGCTGATCGGCTTTATCGGCAGTGGACTGTTGATTGCGCTGGGGATTCTCCTCAGGTGGCCGGAAGTGGTGCATACCAGTTATGTGTTTTTTACTCTTTTCCTCTTTATTCAATGTTATAACTGGTGGTGGGAGTGGATGTCACCCTATCAGTTTTTTCTTGTTGTCGGAGTGGTTGCTGTGCTCATGTTTATTGGTCTTAAATTTCTACGCTACTACCTGTTTCAACGAAACCTGCAGAGGCTCCTATGCGCCTGACCAGGGTGGTACAGGTGCTGCTTCTGGTTGGCTGTATCCTGTTGGCTGTTGTGAATTACAGCATCTTTCACCATGTAAAGTCCAACCAACAGGGACAGCCGAATGCCCGGCTCTGGCTGACTGAACGTGAACTTCCTCTGTTGAAAAATCCGATATCTGAGGATACCGGCCTGCGGTTGGGTCTTCACTGGCGTGTTTTAGGGGATGAGGCTGCAGAAGATCGTCATGGAACACCTTTCTGGCTGACCGGTGAAAAGTTACAACAGTTGGGTTTTCCGATAGATTCGTTGCCGGCAGACAGGCAATCCAAACGTCTGTATCGGGAGAAACGCCCGGTATACATAGTTTTTGAACAAAATGGGCCAACTTTTAAAAAGGCGGTTCATCAAGCTGCCCAGCTGTATGAACGAGAGGATGGTGCGGTTAAGCAACATCCAAATGACAAGAGTCTGCGTGCGTCACGGTTGGCAGCCTTAAAGAGACTGCAGGCCGAAGAGGTGAGCTTGCCGCGTCTGTTTGCCGTTGATGCCGGTGTCAATCCGGCAGAACTGAAAGAGCTTTACAGTAATTCGTCACAGTACTTCATTCTTCCGGGCATAGTCCAACTGCACGTACGGGAAGAAAATAATCGTGTGATGGTCTCTGGTTTCATTGATTCGATCAACCTGCCCTCAGTCCACGTACCCGTACAGTTCAGTTCTGCCATCAAAGCACTTATTGCTCGACACCAACAGTCAACCCGCCAACCACAGCCACCACGCTATGCCGTACTTCTTGCCTGGGGGCATCACTTAGAACCATGGATTGATGCCGTGGGGCCGGTTGCTGACTGATCAGCGGTTTTTTATCCGGCAGAGGAACGATGCCGGTGGTGCTGCAATCAACTGACAGCAGAAAGGGCTCAATAGCAGTCCATAACCATTGAGCCCTTCAAGATATAAGCACTGACTTTTTTTATGCAGCACTCTTGATTTCAACCTGTTTGACGTCTTTTTTCTGTACAGCCTTTCGTGGCATGTCGACGGATAACACACCATTTTTAAAGCTGGCCTTTATAGCGTCCTGATCCACATCTTCCGGTAGCGACAGCACTCGTTGAAAAGATCCGTAACTCCGTTCAATACGGTAGTAGTCCTTTTCTTTTTCTTCCTTTTCCTGTCGTTTTTCTCCGCGGATAGTCATGGTATTGCCTGTGATGTCAATGGAGACATCTTTTTCATGGACACCGGGGATTTCCACAGTGAGCAGGTACGCATCATCACCGGCAGCCAGGTCAATTTTGGGTTTCAACATACCGGACTCATCCATATGAGGCCATGCTCTGTGTCCTTCTGAGGAAAGCCTGCCAAATCCGTGGAAAAATTGATTAAACAGGCGATCGATGTCACGATGGATCGACAGTGTCGGATCATAGTATCGTTCCGGAAAGTAATCGCTCTTTCCCCCGTGTTTAACCGGTACTGTGTGCTCAATCTCTTCTTCTTTCTTAAACCAGTTCCATGGTGCGAGTTTTTTGAATTCCATATCTGGGCTCCTCTTTTTTGCTTGAGTGTGCATCAATGATTTCTGGTCAAAAGTTAGCTGGTGGTGATTTCAATCTGTCGTGGACCTGCTGCTTCTGATTTGCGCAGATGGAGACTGAGAACACCATTTTTTAACTCTGCCCGGACGTTATTGAGGTCAATACTCTGTGGTACGGCAAAGGTTCGACGAAACTGTACATCGGCAATTTCCCGCCAAGCCTGTGCACCTGCTGTCGGGAGATAACGGGCAGCCGAGAGAGCCAATTTGCCGTTATCGATATTGATGCTGATATCGTCTTTTTGTACTCCAGGCAGGTCGACATGAAGCAAGATCTCGTTTTCATTTTCAAAGATATCCACCGCTGGTACCACAGCGGGTAACTGGTCGACTCTTTCTCCAGACTGTTCACCACGGGCGATAATTTCACGTTCACTCATTTTTCAGTTCTCCCTGTTATCAATCAATGTTCTGCTTTCTTACGATATGGTGACCTGACGCGGCTTGGCAGCCTCTGATTTTGGCAGCACAATTTTAAGAAGGCCATCGTTGAGGGTTGCCGTAACTTGAGTGGCATCAACTTCATACGGTAAGGTGAAACTTCGCGAAAACGATGAGACAACCCGTTCATTTCGGTGCAGTGTGTATCCCTCCGGACTATCTGCCGGTCTTGATCCGCTGATCTCCAAGTAATTTCCCTGGATCTTTACATGTAACTGCTCTTTGTTTATGCCCGGAACTTCGGCGAATAACTCCAGGTTGTCTCCAGTATCACTTAAATTGGTCCTTGGAAATCCATCACGAATGCCCCAGCCTCTCTCTGTTGTGTACGTTTGATCAACATTTTGGAGCAGACTGTTCATCTGGTTGCGGAAAAGATCCAGGGCTCCAAAAAGTTGATGCATGTCGTGCCAGCGTGTTGCCATCTCCTGTCCTCCTCTGTGCATGTTGATGCGTTGGGTATTATCTAAACAATATTTTCTGTGGAAAACTATAATCTGCACACGATGACAGTCAACATTTTAAGTAATTTTTTATTTGCATTACTAATAATGATTAGTATGTTGACGGTAATCTACCGTTTAACAGAGGTCGCACACTATGAGTAAGATGCAAGAGCTTCGGGATGAAAGGGGAACACAAGCCGCGGAAGCGCTTTCTGTTGAGGCGTTAAAAGGTCGACAGTCTGTGCGGGCGACGTTCAGGCTGCCGGCGCAGGTAATAACCCTTTTGAGTCTTGTTGCCAATCAGCTGGGGCTTAAACAGAAATCGCTTTTTGATCAACTGATTGAAGATCGTGAAGTGTTGGCTCAAATTGCCCGTAACGCCGATAGCCACCAGGCCGTCAGGCATAAACTCCAACAAAAAACCTATGTTCTCAGTCGAAACTCATTGGCTGCTCTTGATCAGACTGCCAAAATACATGGTGTCCGCCGTGATCTGCTTGTGGAGCTGTCTATTCAACGATTACTGCCGGTAATAACTGCTGAACAAGATAAACAGGAAAAACGAAAACAGGTGCTGTTGGATCTGGATGTATTTTGTTCGCAAGGCGAGGAGTTGCTGACAAGGATGGAACGTCTGCTTGATGAGGATGAGCAGATAACCGGACATTTTTCAGTGGTGCTGTCTTCTCTGCGGCAGGGGAGAAGGCAACTGCAAAGCATGATTGATCTTGGTAAAGCCATCGAAGGTTATGGCGGTGCCAAAGACACCTCTTTTGATTGACAGGACCTTTGCCGTCCAACCGTCATCTTGCTGAAAGTTCCGGAAAAAACTGTCCATAAACAGGACTGCTGCCACTGAAGACAGCACCAAGAGAGAAAATCAAGAATTCAAGATCAGGTGATGACCTGTTTAACCTGAACCCCAAGCACCAGGAAAATCGGTTGCGAAAACCATCTCTAGGGTTCTTGGCAGACGCACAGAAGGGAACCTCTTTACAGGAACAACCAGGTCGGATTTGGCCGCCGGTGCTTTGTTTTCCGACCTTTCAAGATACCCGCCATATTGCTTACCCGATACGTCGTACCAGTTATTGTCTGCGTATGTTTTTACAGGAGACAGGCACTTGTAAACGGTGATTTCATTTTCAGCGAATACGTCCGCGAAAAAGAGAGAAGGCGACCCCGGCTGAACACAGCAGTGCGGAAATGGTAAAAACAATGCGTATACTGATGAGAAACTGATCAAAGTTAGTGGGCCCTATGGGTTTATGGCCGATCAGTAAGGCGAGTACCACCGTGGCAATAGCCATACTTGTCATCTGTCCCATAAGTCGCATGGTGGCTACGATTCCGGATGCTGTCCCATAATGTTCTCTGGTAACAGACCCCATGATGGCACTTGTGTTGGGTGAGGAAAACAGCGCAAAACCAAAACCAAGCAGGAGCAGATTGGCCACAATGACTGAAAGATCAGTTCTGTAGCCAAGACCGGTAAAAATCACCATGCCGATCACAGTGATCGCCATACCCAGAGAGGCGATCAGTCGCGGTTCGATCCGATCCGAAAGCCGGCCGGCAAGAGGAGAAAATAAAGCCATCATTATTGGCTGTGCAACCAGGAGCAGTCCGGCACGTTGCGGTGGCAGCCCTTTGAGATACTGCAGGTAAAGGCTCATTAAAAAAGTGATGGCAAAGTTTGCCGAGTAGTTCAGCAGGGCGGCCAGACTTGAGAAGATAAAGGTCCGGTTATTGGCAAACAGGTGCACTTCAAACAGTGGGTAGGCGGTTCGTTTCTGATGATAAAAGAAGACCACCAGCCCTGCGATTCCTGATGGGACGAGAAGCAGACTGAAGGTGGACGGCAGAATCGTGACACCAATGATCAGAGCCAGGAGTGCGGTTGTGTAGATAAGGCAACCGTTCAAGTCGAAACGTTGTTGACGCTCATCAACCCACTCGCCTTTGAGAAAGTGGAAAGTGATAGCACTGGATCCGGCCCCAAGCGGCAGCATGAGCAGAAAAATTGAGCGCCATCCGAACTGTTGAACAAGAAGGCCGCCGACAGACGGCCCGACAGAGAGGCCGATGTAAACAGCGGCAACGTACATGCCGATCGCCTGACCTCGTTTGTGCGCCGGAAAGACTGAAGTTAAGATGGCCATACCGGTGGTGACGAACATACCTGCTCCCAGACCCTGTACACCACGTAACACCAACAGTACGAAAGTGCTGGTGGCAAAGGCGGCAACAGTGGACGCTAGCGTGTAGACAAACAGGCCCAGGCTGAAGATTTTTTTGCGACCATACATGTCAGCTATCTTCCCTGCCGGTAACAGAGCAAGAGCAACGGCCAGTAAATAGGAAGTCGCCACCCAGCTTAACTCCACAGCAGTCATGTTCAGCTCACTTTGGATGGCGGGCAGAGCAACGTTGACCGATGAGATCATGAACGGTCCCATAAAAGAGGTGAGGGTTGCCACAAACAGGGCAGACCGTTCCAGGGCAGACTGTGAGTCAACAGGAGCAGGTGTCGGCATATGTATCTTTCAGGGTTGCAGGGTGAGTATGTTCTCTGTCATCACGCTATCTCAACGATGGTTTCGGGGAAATTCTTTTATTTGGATTAATCTTTGTAAGATGTGTTCAAACTTTGGCTGTTGCCATCTTTGTTGAATAGAGACGGACAAATAAGCTGTTCCACGAGTAAACACAAGGAGGATCACCAAGTTATAAAACTTTTTCAGTCAACGGCTTCAGGTATCACAATAAAGTCGATGCCAATGTAAAAGGGCAAAGTTTTGGTGTGCTCAGGTGCAGTTGTTCATATTGAGTACGATGTATACATATGTGATGATCGATCTGTGAGCACCCGGGCTGTGGTTCATCTGATAGGGAGCAAAGCGCAGACCCCTGTTATGACAACAGAGGTCCGGCACAGCTCGGAAACTCCTGTGAAACATGAAAAGAAGGGGTGTTTGAGACACTTACATGGCATCAAGGCTTAACACAACCGAAGGAGGTTCATCCTTTCTGAGTGGGTCTGCCTTCAGGGTCTGGAGACGATCCGCAGCAATCTGCCCTTCACGCTCCAGCAGCTCAGCAACAGCCTGGGCTCGTTTGTCGGCAAGTTGGAGCAAGCGTGTTTCCGTCACTTTTTCATTTTCAGAAAGTTGGGTATACAGTTCACCAGACCACAGGGTCGCCTCTTCCTGACTCATACCACCGGGCAGGATATTACGAATCTGGATACTCTCAATGATTTTACAGAAAAAGCCGGGTTCACTGAGCCGAACCGGTTCCGGTGTCGTGGGCATACGCGGGGTAACCGTACCGGCAGCGATATTTTGTTCTAATTCTTCCAGGGCTTTTTTACCGAACCGTTCCGTGTACAGTTCTTCCAGCGCATCTTGTGTAGAACTGTCACTGAAGTTCAATGGCGAGCTTAATGTGTCCGGCTCTGGTTTGAACCCGAGTTTACGGAAAACCTCTGTTCTGATGCTATCCTGTTGCAGCTCATTGCCGTCCGCTTTGGCATTGTACTGTCCTTGAAGCACCAGTTTTAACTGTGGCCGATCCTGGAGAGCCTCTGCCAGTTTCAGAAGTTTTTCTTTTTCCGGTGGCGGGAGAGCAGTTTGTCCCTGAGCAAACATAATAGCATCGTTGTCCTCTTCATCGCCTCCCAACAAACCGCCGATCATCCTGAATGGTGATGTTGCCAGTTTTGTAATGAGGCCGGAAAAGGCCTTCCATGCAATGGAACCAAAACTGAATTCCGGATCGTCGAGATTTCCCGAGATCGGTAGTCCGATGTCTATACGGCCATTGGAATCCTGCAGTATGGCGATGGCCAGGTCCAGTGGCAGGCTGGATGAATCCGGAGTATCTACGCGATCACCCAGGGCCAGCTTGTCAATGATGATCTTGTTGTCACCGATCATCTTGTGGTCGTGAAAGGTATACTTAAGGTTTGCCGAAACTTTGCCGGATTTGATCAGACGGCCGGCAAATCTTCCGGAATAGGGAGAGAGGTTTTTCATCTCAACATTCCGGAAATCCACATCGATTTTCGAGTCCCGCGGCACATCGCTGGTATTGATCCGACCACTGATCTTTGCAGTACCAAAGCGATCAACCATACCGTTTATCTGGACGTCCGCCTGTGCGTTTTCAGCTGATGACAGGCCGGTTATCGTGCCTTTCAGATCATGTATACGGGTCATGAACTGAGGCCTCAGGCTCAGATCTGCAAACACCATGTTCCCTTGCTCAATCCCAATTTTACTGATCTGAAAGGCAAAATCCTCCTGTTTTTGTTTCTTTGCCGTGGTTTTTTCCGGTGTTTTCTTTGCCTTGGAGGTTGTTTTTGCCGGTGGTGCCTCTTTTATGACCTTGGCCAGATTGAGGGTTGCATCCTCCTCTATGATCATCTCTGTCATCGGTTGAACAAGGATAATTTCTCGGGCTTCAAACCGGTTTGGCTCCAGAGTGAGACGGAACTGCGGTATCTGTACTGCTTTCCAGCTGAAGTATGGTTTTTTCGGATTGTCAGCATGGGTTAAAAGCAGATCGTTGAAGCTGAAACTGCCCTCATAGGCGGTTGCATACTTTTTCCCGGGTATACCGTAGTGCAGTCGCCCCTTTGTACTGATCGCAGCAGACTGTAACAACAGATTTGCCTGCTGCGCAAGGTAGGGTTGCAAGCTGACCAGATTCAGACTGTCTGCCTGAATTTCAGCGTCAACTGAAGGTATGGATGGGTTGATTGTTCCTTTTATCGATAAAGAACCACCCTGTTCGATCCGGGCACCTATGGAAATACCCATGGGCGATTGACCATCAATGTTGGTGCAACGAATCTGGATGTTCTTTAAGCTCTGTACCGGTTTTTTCGATCCTGTTGTCTGGTCTGTAAATTGGGAGGAGAAATCGTTTATCTCAAAGGTTTTGACCAGGAATTTCCAGGCAGACTCCTCCTGGGCCGGTACTGATTCGCCAGGGGAACGCACAGTAGTGGTGTTTTTTGGTTCCAGCATTGTTTGCCAGTTGAGTGCGCCCTGCGGATCAAGGCCGGCATCAAGTCGTCCCCTGGCTACCGCAATACGGTCAATGGTGATCGATTGACCGATGAGATCAAAATCGCCGTTTTCCGCGACAATCTGTTCTGCAGCAAACAGGGGGGGCTCCGATGGTGCAGTGCCAAGGCTGATGCCTTTAAGTTCGGTGCCGATGTTTTGCACAAGAACAGCAGTCTTGGCAGCAGCAGCCTCTATGTTGGCCTGCAAGTGCAGGTTGAGCTCTGTGACCTCGGCGTGGAGCGGGCTTTTGTGGCTGAGATCCTCCATCTGAACAGCAATGTTTGTAATGTCGATCGCCTCTATAGCAACCATAAATGGTGTGTCCGCCTGTGGCGTTGAAGGTGCCTCTGCAGGTTGTTTTTCAGTGGTATCGTTGGTGATGGGTGCCTGAGCAGGTTGAACAGCCGATGATGTTGCTGTCTGTGTGGTTGCCTCCCGGAGGATCTGTTCGAAATTTACAACGCCGGATTCGTTAATCCGGCCATCAACAGTTCCATCTTCCAGAAGAATCTGTGCGATCTGGATTTTCCGGGTGACCAGATCGATGACAGGAGCATCGATCCGGCATTTTTTCAAGGTGAAAAGATCTGTCTTTTCCTGATGAAGACGAAGGGCAGTGTCGGCAAGAGAGAGTTGTGTTTCTGTAAGCAGGAGCTGATCCGTATCGTTTTCCAGGCCAACAGCATACTGTGTGGAAAAGTCAAGCTGCCCTGACGGCTTCTCCAGGTTGGTACTGTCTCGTAAAAACTGCCAAAGACTGAAGAATGGCAGATCTTTTATCTCCACGTTGCCCACCGTGCGAAAAGGCGTAAGGCTGATGGTTCCACCTCCCTGTAAAGAGCCGGTGTCCTTCACTGCCATTGTCCATCCATACTGTCCCTGCCTCTCTTTGAGAGAGGAAAGTTCTTTCACCTCAAAGGTCATATTGTGAAGAACCAGCCGGGCAGGTGTACTTTGGCGCTGATCAATGACCGTCAGCTGCCCCTCATGCATCCTGGCGTTTTGGAGAATAAATGGAAACAAAGAGGATGCGTCTGCAGAGTCGGGTTCATCAGGATCAGCAGGAGGTATAAGCCGCTCGAAATTACTGACCCCGTTTTTATCCAGTATCAGCTGTATATCGGGTTGATCCAATTGGATTGTACGCACCACAGGGGCCAGACGTATAAGACTGACACTTGGGTCCAGATCAATGTGTAAACGATTAAAACCGACTAAAAGTTCTTCGTTGGTATCTTCCAGGCGAAAGTTTTTAAGATCTAAAGTGAAGAGAAACGGGTTGAAACGCACAGTCTCAATGGAGGCTTTGCTGTGCAGGTTCTCTTCAGCAAACTTCGGAAGGTACCAACGCATTGCCAAGGGCAGGGCAACAAAGCCAAGAAGTGTATAAAGGAGCAGTGCTGCGGTGAAAATGAGAAAATATTTGTGGGTCACTATTTTCTTTACTCTCTGCTGCATGTCACTACCTCAGGTTGGAGAAATATGTAGAAGACAGTTCATGTAAAACAGAACGATATCTGTGCATCTACCTTATTTCATATTTATCTGTAAAGAGAAGGAAGACGAAAAACAGTGCTGTCTCTGCAACTGGTAAAAAAACACATCAATGCTGGGCGCTGGTTTTGCAACAGATGCTCTTTGCGGCGGTACAACGGAAAAGCTGTTGTGCTGTTTCTTGATCTCTGCAAATTCGTTCACCTTTCAAAGAGTTTTTGTAACGGCTTGCTGAACTTCTTCAAAGGGGAAGATGGCTGTGGTGAAGATTTTTTCTGCGGCGACAGCCCCAGCGCTGTTTGACAGGGGTCAAGGTCTGCGGCTGTTTTATCAAGAATAAACTCACCTAAAGTACTGAGTCCACCGGTGGCAATACCAACTCCGACCGAGGTTGCGGTTTTGAGAACGCCTGATTTATCGATACCCACCGAAGGGGCTCCAAGGGTCCCCTCTATTTTGATCAAACCAGCAAGAGGAGTGGTAAGTGAAAGACCGGTTTTACCACGTGGTTTGGGTGTGATGTAGAATTCGATTTTTTCAGACTGCAGATTAATCGTCCCTGACCCGAGCACATCCACCTGAGAGGTTCGCAGGCCTATACCTTGATTGGCCGTAGCCACACCATCCCGGATCAGGAATCGGGCTGCTGCACAAACCAGCTGTGAGCTCTCCCGGCGTTTGTCAAGGGGATTGATCATCCTGAGCACCTGGGTGAAAATATCGCCGGAAAAGGTATCCAGGGCTTTATTGTGCAGGCGTCCCTCACCGATACTGAGGCTGACCTCCCCTGTGGCTGATGCCATAAGCGCGTCCACTGAACTGCCATGAGCGGTTACGTTCATGTTCAGTCTGCTTTTGCCTCCGCTCAGTACAGCACCTTTTGTTAACCGTCCGATTTCAATCTGGTCTCCCTGTACCTGAAGCGTAACACCGGGAGATGAACCAGCGGCATCTACAGTGGCGTCAGCGTTAAGAGTTCCCCCGGCCAGTTCGCAGTAAAAAGGATAGATATGCAGCCGCCTGTTTTGTAGAGCAGCTGTCAGCGCAATGTTGTGTACATCCCAGCCTTCGATGGGCATCCCCTTTATCTGCACCGATAGCTCTGTGTCCAAAAGAGGCGGAAAGGTCATTGGTAGGGATGTGCGCGGAAAAACCCGGTTAACCTGTTGCCTGGCAACGGCGGTGTCCTGAGTCTGTATGCTTGTTCCGGTCTTTCCGGGCGCACCGGCATAAAAGTCAGCAGGGTTGAAAAACGTACTGGTCACTGCACCGGTTAAGGTCACACGTTCAGCAAGCCGAATATGCAGATTCCCGTCAAGGTTGTTTGCACCGATCCTGGCCTGTAATGCTGTGACGTTCCAGCTTGAATTTCCCCCCTGGATTCGTCCGGCAATGTGGAGTGATTCTTCTCCATGATAGGTAAGACCGACCTGTTGGGCAAGAGTCGATGGTTTTTCACTTTCAAGGGTGGTGTTCATATCAACAGACAGTGCACCGGTCAGATCCCTGGCTCTCCCCTCAGCGGTGAACAGCAGCAGTTGTTTGTCCCCCGCGGTGAAGGTGATGTTGTCCACATGCAGCTGTGAACGATCACCTTGCAGTTGACCTGCACAACGAAAATTGCCTACCTGCAGAGGTGTGTCCGATACGTTTATGCCGAACAGATGGACTGCTTCCATCACCTCAGTTCCTTCCATTGTAAAGGCCAGAGATACACCTTGTTGTGCTGCAAGGTCAGCGATACTCCCATGAACGTGTCCACGCAATCCAGCTGTGATTATATGCAGATCGAGCAACCATGGTTTACCGGATTCCAGGGAAAACGGGGAGCCCATCCGGCCGGTTGCTGTGACTTTACGTCCTTGCAGGGCAGTGGAAAGCCCGATATGCATCAATCCCTGGTCAGCTGCCTCTGTTTGCATTGTTAACGTATAGATTGGGAACGATTGGGTTTTTTGTGTATCACGGTCATACCACCTGAGACGGCCATCGATGATTTTCAACTCTTTGACAATAAACTGAAAAGAAGTAAATGCACCCGAGTCAACCGACAGCTGTTTATTCATCTGTTCCGTCGGCCTTGAATCGATGGGTGGAGTGAAATCAAGATTGCCCGGCCCGTGCATTTCAGTTTCAATAACTATATCAGGTGCAGTTATAATAAGGCGATGAACAACAATCTCCCTTCGCAGCAGAGGTATGACAGCCAGTTCCAGTTCTAAACGCGATAACCGTACCATCTCCGGATGAGCGGAGCCGACAGGGTTTGAGAGAGAGACATCTGTGGCAAGAAGGCTGGGGACAAGGCCCCAGTGTAACTTTAAGGGGCCGGCAATGTTCAACGTCCGGCCGGTGGCTGCCTGCACCTGCTCGGTAATAATTGATCGCAGCGTCTGTGTGTTGACCGACTGCAGAGCTATGAACCCACCACCAAGGAGCACTGTTAAAACAACAAGTACAATGAGACAAACTTTGGTAATGGTGTGGAGACGCACGGTAGACACCTCCTGATGGAAGAAAGTATCAGGTTCTTCCCCTGGAGTTCACAATGCTATGCACAGTCAGGGTCAGTGTGGCTGCGCACGGTAATTAAAAAACATGGGTCACTTAACATCTTGTTTTCAAACAACTTGTTACTTTATATACATGTATAATAACAAACGCCTTGTTATGAAAGTCATTTTTTGGTGAAAATATGTCATCTCCTTTGCCTGAACAGTCCTCTTCACCACCGGTCTTCAGTTTCATCGGCTGGCATAATTCCGGTAAGACCACCCTGGTCTGCAAGGTGCTGACCCACTTGAAAAAGAGGGGATATACCGTTGGCATCATCAAATCAACCAAAGAACGTGGTATCCTCATCGATCAGCCTTCCACAGACACGGCACTGTACAGGGCCATTGGTGTTGACGGTATTGCCCTGTCGGCCCCTGATCAGCTGATTGTGCAGAGACGTCCTCCGAACATGGAACTTCGAGCTTTAGCCCAATGGCTCTTTCCTGAAGTTGATGTGGTGGTGGCAGAAGGATTCAAACACTCTGTTGATGTCCCTAAAATTGAGGTTCGTCGGGACCCGGACAGTCCTTTGCTCCGTGACCGGGTGTCGGGTGTTGTTGCTGTGGCAACAGATCTGCCGTTGTCTGAAGGGCTGTGCTTCCGCTTGGATCAGAGTCGTGAAATTACTGCATTCATTGAACTCCATCTGGGATTGAGAGGTAAAGTTGATCTGTAGCAATCACTATAAAATACTTTGCAGGATACGGAAGAAGTTGTTGCTGGTGTCGGCCTGCTTGTTCAATGAAACGATTCCTGGTAAGAGGCATCGCTGAGCGTTAAGAGGTACTCTCACTTTGAAAAGATACCGGCTGTTGTTACCTGTGTGCAAGGCCCGCTCAAGTGTGTATGAATGCATCGAATCAGTATGTTTTCCAATGGTGTTGCAGGACTGTACTTCTCCATGGAGCATGAGGAACAGTTGCAACTTTGGCAAAAATCGCGTGATGACCACTCGTCTTTTACCGGATTGTGCAGCTGAGGTTTTGTGAAGGGATTGATGGATACTGCACAGGAGTGCTGAAGATAAAATCAGAGTGTAGGTCGTTTATGAAACGGTTTTTTCGGGCGGTTCTGCTTGGTAGTGTGCTTTTGGGTGTTACCGGTTGTTTTGACCGGCACAATGAAAACAATAAAAGCGGGATGTTAACTATATATGGCAACATCGATATCCGAGAAGTGCAGTTAGCCTTTCAAGATGGCGGCAGAATTCTTTCCCTGGCCGTGGATGAGGGCGACAGGGTTGAGAAGGGCCAGATGGTGGCTGAACTGGATGCCACTCGATTGCAGATGGATGTTGATCGAATCAGTGGTGAAGTGGCGGCACAGGTGCAGTCGGTCAGGCGGCTTCATGAAGGCAGCCGGCCGCAGGAGATTGAACGTGCCAAGGCAGCAGTGGCATCGGCCCGGGCGAATCTTCGCGATGCTCACCTGACCCTGACACGAAAAAATGCACTGCGCATCACCAACCGTATCTCACAGCAGGAAGTTGATAGCGCCAGTGCCCAGGTTGATACCTGGAAGGCCACCTTAAAGGCTGCTGAGGAGGAGTTGGCCCTGGTTGTTGAAGGGCCTCGCCAGGAAGATATTGCCGCAGCTGAGGCTACCCTGACTGCCCTCCAGGCAGCGAAACAGCTGGCAGAACAGCGGGTTACTGACGCCAGTCTGCAGGCGCCTGCTGATGGGTTTATTCGCAATCGTATTCTTGAACCCGGAGCCATGGTTACAGCCGGGGCACCGGTCTTAACCCTGGCGTTAACCAACCCGTTATGGGCACGGGCCTATATCAGTGAACCTGATCTTGGTAAGGTCCGGGAAGGTATGCGAGCCCAGCTGCAGTCTGATAGTTATCCCGACAAAACCTACCAGGGCTGGGTGGGTTTTGTTTCTCCTACTGCCGAGTTCACACCCAAAACCGTCGAAACAACAGAGCTGCGAACAAAACTGGTGTACCGGGCCCGTATCTTTGTCTGCGACCCGGCGCATGAACTCCGGCTCGGCATGCCGGTGACTGTTACCATTGATACAACGGCTAAGGATTCATCCGTTCATCCCGCAGAATGTGGTAACTCCACTGTCACCAGAATCGACTAAAAAAGGCGCAGATGTGCACAATGAATGTCAGTTTGCATGCCCCTTATTTTGCGAAACTTCAGTCACAACGAAACGACAGTACATCTTATACATCAGAAAATCTGTCCGTAGGTTAGGAGTTCAAATCAGTCCATAGCGCCGGGAAAACCAAAAGCAGATCAAGTTCAGAGCAGAGTATATATCTTGCAACATTGACAGCCCTTTATAAACGTTGGTTCTTTCTTTAGGCCGGTTGATCAGTATTGGTTGTAACTGCTCATATTCTCTTTGTTTTTCCGCTTTTTTGTTCGTATCAAATCATCCTCAGCTGCATATCCCAGGCTGATTAACAGCCCGATGCGCTTGTGTCTGGGGATCTGCAGTACTCTCTGCACAGTCTTCTCATCAAACCAGCCAAGCATACAGGTGGACAGCCCCAATGCAGTTGCCTGCAAACAGAAATGCGTTGCGGCAATGCCGATATCAATAAGAGAGAAATCTCTCTTTTTTAATGCACCGCCAATCTGAGTAATCATCTTCGGCCGCTCAATAACAAACACCGCCAGAACAGGCGCCTGGGGAACAAACCTGTTAAAGGAGACAAGCGTGCTGTAGGTGGTATGCGCCACCTGATCTTTCAGGAGCGGATCCGTGACCATGATAAGCTTCCATGGTTGTGAGTTGGATGCAGAGGGAGCCAGCCGCACGGCTTCAATGAGCTGATCCAGTTTTTCCGGTTCAACCGGACGCGCAGCATACGTACGAACACTTTGCCTGTATCTGATTAACGCAGAAAATTTCATAAAATGTCCTCTACTGTGTACAATGATGAGATAGGCTAAAAAGAACGTTCAACAAAAAAACGGCTGCCGGAACGGTCATCGTATCAGAAAGATACAGTGCAGTGCTGTGCAGGTTTGATACCATTGGTACTGAATATGGCCACATCATTTTTCCGTCGATTTTTCTTTCCCGAATTTACCCCTCGATTTGCAGTACGATTAGTCGTGCTGATCATGGCCGCTCTTCTGATTTTTACCCAGGTACTTGTACCCTTACGGATTGAAGGGCAGAGTATGGAGCCCACCTATAAGGACGGCTCATTTACGTTTTGCTGGCGAGGTCGTTATCTTTTTACAAAGCCTGACCATGGTGATATTGTTGCGATCCGCTTTGCCGGTCGTCGGGTGGTGTTGCTGAAACGGATCATTGCACTTGCCGGAGAAACGGTCGAGTTTCGCAATGGTATTTTACTGGTCAACAGTCGTCAGGTGGAAGAACCCTATATCAGCCCATCATTGCCCTGGAACTTACCACCGCGAAAAGTTGAACTAGGCAAGGTGTATGTGGTTGGTGACAACCGTTCGGTTCCCCTGGAACGACATCATATGGGGCAGGTCGAGGTGCAACGGATTATGGGAGGCGTTTTATGATAACCGTTAAAAATATGTTTGTCGCAACATTGATTGCCCTGATTGTTGGTGGGAGTGCTTTCTGGCTGTGGCCGAATGATGCGCGGGCAATTCGTAGCCGGCTGGCCGTTATTGAAAAGGCTGGAACAAAGAAGGCTGGCGAGCACGCTTTGGAAGGACAGCTGAAAGCACGTAAGATAGCAGAGCTTTTTCAGGATCCGTGTCAATTGCGTGTGGAAACCATAAAGTTTGAAGGGGCGTATTCCCGTCAGCAGATCCAGGATCGGGTTGCCATGATTCGGGCCTCGTTTACCAAGGCAGATGTGGACCTCTATGATGTTGGTGTTGAACTATCTGCGGAGAAGACGGCCATGGTGCAGGGGACAGTGCGTCTTCTCGGGGCTCGAACCGGTGATCCCATGGCCGATGTGCAGGAGTTCCGTGCTGAGATGCTGAAAGATAACGGTCAGTGGTTTTTTACCACAGTGACCATTGTTGAAGTGCTGGACCGGTGATAACTGAACATCTTTTAAAAAAAACCCTGTTGTTGTCCAGTCGCTGCCAAGATGCCGGTTATAGATGCCATGTGCAGTTGTTTGTCACCAGTGTGTCTCCTGTTACGTAACAGCCAGTAAGACCAGGGACATGGACACAAAAGACAGGAGTGTGGATACGACTACTATTGCCGAGGCCAGCTCAGTATCAGAGTTGAGTTGAGAGGATAGGATGTAAATGGCTGTTGAGGTCGGCAACGCAAAAAAGAACAGACTGACCTTCCAGGCAAGACCGGTCACATTGAACAGCCAGAGGTAGAACAGGCCGATTATCGGTAAGAACGCCAGCTTGAAGATCGCTGCCATGCAGGCAGGCCCGATGTTGGTACGCAGACTGGAAAACGTCAGGCTGCTGCCAATCGAAAAGAGAGCCAGTGGCAGGGTGACCTGTGACATCATCTTAAGGGTATTATCAACAGGTGTCGGAAAAAATCCGATGAGCTTTGAATAAAGGATACCGCATGCACAGGCGATGATCAGTGGGTTGGCTATTAAATTTTTGATGGTTATGGTGAATCGGTTCCCGGATTGATTACTGCCGGTATCGTACCAGATGAGCACTGAAACGCAGAGCACGTTGATAATCGGAATAATCAGACCGATGAGGATGCCGTACAGCTGCACTCCTGCCTCCCCAAAGGCGTTGATGAGCACAGCCATACCGATATAGGTGTTGAACCGATAGCATCCCTGGTTAAAAGAGCCGGCCTGGAAAGAGGTGAGCGGTCGCAGCCGGATGTAGAGCAGGCTGAGTGCACAGACTGTTAAAACCGCCATGAATGAGGCGGAAAGGTAGCGCCAGCCGTCACCGAAGTGGAGGGGAGCGGCACCGATTTTCCAGAACAGCATGAGTGGAAAGAAGACAAAATAGACGAGCCTGTCCGAGGTGCGGAAAAATGCGGTGTCAGTGATGCGCCAGTGTTTGGCGGCTGTTCCGAAGACAATCAGGGCCAGGACCGGGAAAAGGGCGTCTAATAAAATCATACGTAGTCTGCACAGTCACAGGACAAAGAAAAACCGGCCATATCACTCAATGTGATACCGTGGTCGGCGGATGCGAGTCTTACGACAGTTGGGGCAATGACCCGGTGGTTGAGGTTTCCGGCGCTGCCTGAAGACAAAACCGCAGTGCAGGCAGACAGCCGGGTCAATTTTTAACAAACGGCCTTCGGCTTTCAGGCTGCGGCCAATGTGCTGCAGGTGTGCGTAGATCTCTTTTTCCGATTGATGGAGGGCCTGTGAAAGTTCTCGTGCTCCCATTGTTTCGTCTGTCAGCAGGGCTATGATCTGTTGGCGAATAGTGATGCTGCCGGGTGTTGCGGGTTCCATAGCACTCTTGCGTGGCCACTTTTTTTTAGTGCGTTGCGCCGTACTGTTGTAAAAATTTATGGACCTTGTACCTGCTCATTGTACTGATCTTGTGCATCAATGAAAAAGAAATGTCTGTCAGGCCGTAACGATCGCGGAGCAGATCGGTCAGCAGAATCCATAAGGAGCCGGTCATCTCAGCGTCTGCAAGCGCCCGATGAAAGGTGCCGCTGGTCGCGATATTCAGGTAGCTGACCAGTGTGGAGAGCCTGTGATCAGGAGCTTCAGGAAACAGTCGCCGTGAAGCCAACACCGTGCAGGCCATGGGGTTGGTGCGTTCTCGTCCTATCCTGGCCAGTTCAGCGTCGAGAAATTTGCGGTCAAAATTTGCATTGTGTGCCACTAAAGGAACATCTCCGATCCAGTCGGCAAACCGGTGCATAACCGCCTCACATTCCGGAGCAGCGGCGACCAGTTCATTGCTGATACCGGTGAGAGATTCGATAAACCAACTGATGGTGAAGCCCGGGTTCATCAGTGCCTGGAATCGATCCACGATCATACCCTGTTCAATCCGCACCGCGCCCACCTCAATGGGCCGGTCACCAAGGGTAGGGCTGTGGCCGGTGGTTTCAAAGTCAAGAACAATAACAGTATCGGAAACCATGGTTGACAGTACGTACACCGGCAGGAGATAAGGTGGATAAGTAAAAAAGGTTGGGCAGCAGGTTTGAATGTGGCGTAAACTACTCGCTTCAATAAAAATCGCAATGCGCAACCGTAACATATCGGGTAAAATTATTCATTTGCACATTACCTTCTTTTGTAAAGCAATATGTAGAGGAAACAATGCAACCGGATGAAATGCAGAGAAAAGCGATTGAACTGTTCACACAGCGGCTGCACTGCAGCCAGGTGCTGGCACTTATTGGTCTTGAAAAGTTAGGTATCAGTGACCCGTCAGTGATTAAAGCACTGGGTGCTTTTGGCGGTGGTATCGGCGGGACCGGGCATATCTGTGGTGCCCTGGTGGGGGCGGTCAGTGTTATCGGCAGTCTGTACAGTCGTGGCAGTCTGGAAGAAAAAGAAAACCCGCGCATGTGGGCTGCCACCAAAGAGGTGAAAAAGCATTTTGATGAGCTGACAGCACCGCATGGAGGCATCAACTGCTGTCAAATTGCCCGGGTTGACTGGCTGGACAGGGATCAGGTCAAGAACTTCTATACCAATCCTGACAGCCGCCGCCGGCATTGTATCCATGTTGTCGGGGAAACTGCAAAGGCACTTGGTGAACTGCTGGAACGGGAAGCTGATTACATGGCCGCAAAACAGGCCCGGCAAAAGACGGAAACGTGAAGAGCAAGTACGTTTACCACTCTCTACCACAAGATCGGTTGATTTATGATGTACAGTTGCGGTGAAACAGGGGCAGGTCATGGAGTTGTTTAACTTTTCCGCTGAGGAAGCCGGGTTGATCAATCGTTCATTGAAGTTTATCAGTGAACAGGAGATCAGGCTTGATGATATTACAGATCGAACTCTGGTTATCAAGACAGAGAGTTTTGCAGATGCATGTGCCGATGTTTCCCGATATTTTCCAGAGATCGGATTGGAGAATGTGAATGCCCGAGCCGTGTTCAACACCTCGAAAAACGGCTACCATAAGATCCTGATCAACAAGGAGACCATTTCTGATCTCTCCTACATTCATACAATAATTATCGAAGTTGTCCATCTGAGCAACCTCAACCAGTTTGTCAGTAACCACGGCAACGTGTACCGTTTGGATATTGAGCAGGCTATACAGTGCTTTTTTAATGAACTGTTGCTCTGGTCAAAGTTTCAAGCCATGAAAATTGCAACCAGGGTCCATGCACTGATAACCTGGCATACAGTCAACGGAGAAGAGTCGCCTGCAGATGGTCGCTATCAGTTCATCTGGGTCTCCTCTTCTTTAAACAACTTATATACCTCAATACAGGCAGTAGGGCAGGCAACGACCTCTGTTGCGTTGCGAGAAAAGTTCCGGCGATTTTTAGAGGAGCTGGCGCTTTATTTCGGCCGCCTGGCCTTTTATCAACGTGAACCGCTTCCCCTGGAACTTGATGAGCAGTTTCCTGCGCTGCAGATCGATGAGATAGTCGGGCTCAACAACTGTCTGTCTTTCTATGCAGCACTCCAGCGGGCAACGAACTATTCTGCCTGGGATAACGAAAAGGACGCCCTGCGCCGTGCCATGGTGGCCATGCAACAACACAGTGCCCAACGGCTTTCCGCCTCCTGACAAAAGAGGGCTTTTGCAGATCACGGTGACCGGCAAGAGTAACGTTTTGTCGTGCTACGCGCCTTTTATCGGCTGAACACGCCGGACAAGACGGTTGTCAATCCAATACCGATATAAACCGCACCTATGAAATACCGCCGGGATTGGCGGAACCCTGCGGCTGCCTGCAGCCTTTCTCCGACTGTGACGGCAATAAAGGCGTAGGTCAGGTCACTGGCAGCCCCCAACAGTATCACAAGACCACCGAGAATGAAGACCTGCGTTGTGACATTGCCTTGCTGGGGACTGATGAACTGCGGTAAAAACGCGGTGAAAAACAAAGTGGTCTTCGGATTTAGGAGATTAATAACAAAGGCATCTCGAAAGACGGCGACCGGCTCTTTCATTGATGCGGACTGTTTACCAGTCGCAATACCGGGAGGGGACAGCATGGTTTTCAGCCCGAGAAAACAGAGAAAAAAAGCGCCTGCATACTGTATCAGGTTGAAGATAAGCTCAGAAGAGAGCAGAAGTACAGAGAGGCCGAAGGCTGCCGCACTGATATGACAGAGTGTACCAACCGCGATCCCGCAACAGGAAAGAAACCCGGCTGCCCATCCCTGCTGAATACTGCGGGTCACAATATATACGGTGTTCGGTCCTGGTGTGACCACAAGTGTCAGCACAACGACAGTGAAGAGACCGAGTGTTGACCAATCCGGCATAACTGAGAGATGTGAGCAGGGGATGCTAGCGGCGAGTTGAAGAAAGCCGGTATCTCAGTTTGCGGTCCATTAAAAATAGTCAAAAAAATGATGGACCGGCCCGTGTCCCCGCCCGATTGTATAGCCGGCACCGGCCCGAATAGCCTCAGTGATGTAGATTTTTGCCCGGCGAACAGCCTCCTCCATGTCTTTTCCTTTGGCCAGGAACGCGGCAATAGCCGAGGAGAGGGTACAGCCGGTACCATGGTTGTTGCGGGTGATTATCCGTTTACCCGGAAAAATGACGGTCCGCTGTTCTCTGCCGAGGTAGAGACAATCATCGCTATCACCGTTTTCCAGATGGCCGCCTTTGATCAGTACATCACCCCTGCCCAGAGTGGCCAGTTCAACAGCTGCCTGCGCTATGGCCGCATTGTCGGGGAGATCGCGATCGAGCAGGACAGCTGCTTCCGGTATGTTCGGGGTAATCAGGTCGACAAGGGGGATCAGCTCTTTCTTCAGGGCGTCAACAGCCTCACTCTGTAACAGTGTATCACCACTTTGCGCCACCATCACCGGGTCGAGAACTATGGCGGGCGGGTTGAATTTTTTCAGGCCCTGGGCAACGGTACGGATCAGATCCGGCGAGAAAAGCATTCCAATCTTAACGGCATCTGCACCGATGTCGGAAAGTACGGCTTCAATCTGTGCGGCAACACAGTCAAGGGGCACCGCATGAATGGCGGTTACTCCCATGGTGTTTTGTGCTGTAAGAGCCGTGATAACGCTCATTCCGTAACATCCATTGGCGGCAAAGGTTTTCAGATCGGCCTGAATACCGGCACCACCTCCGCTGTCTGAACCGGCAATGGTCAAAACCCTGTGATATGTTTTCATGCTGTTGATGCTCTGTTGTGTTGTCGCGATGCAATAATTTGCGTTTTTAATGCTCTGGCCGCATCTTCCGGAGAAGGTGAGCCGACAATGGCTGATACGACGGCAATACCGTCGGCTCCCGCCCGAATAACCTTTGCAGTGTTGCCAGCCGTTATACCTCCGATAGCGACCAGCGGCAAGGAAACAGCGGCGCGAATGGCCTGGATACCCTGCAGACCAAGCGGATCGACCGTGTCATCTTTAGTGGTCGTCGCAAAAACCGGGCTGATACCAATGTAGTCAGCCCCCTCATTTTCAGCGCGGATGGCGTCGGCAACCGATTCTGCTGAAATACCCATGATACAGGAAGAGCCAATAAGACGTCGGGCATCAACAGCTGCCATGTCGGTCTGACCAAGATGAACCCCGTCGGCCCCGACCGCTAAGGCCACATCAAGACGATCATTGATAATCAACGGAACAGCAGGGTTTATCTTTGTGAGCAGCTCTTTGATGAGTCGGGCCTCTTCAATAAAAAATCGAGTTGCGCACTTTTTTTCTCTCAGCTGGACACAGGTAACCCCACCAGCTACAGCTGCCCGCACTATATCGATGGTTGATCTGCCCAAAGAAAGGGTGCGATCCGTGACCAGGTAGAGTGAAAAATCGACCATACGTTCATTTATAGCGTACTGATTCGGGCGCGTGCCGCCACTTCATCAGGTGTTAACGTGTAAAGAGCATCCAGCAGAAGAGGCATGAAGGTCCCCGGACCGCCGGCCAGAACCCCTGCAGTTTCACCGGCCACTCCAAAAAAGGCCAGAGCGGTTGCAGCAGCATAGACCGGGTCGCTGTCAACTGCTAAAAATGCACCGATCAGAGCAGAGGCTGAACAGCCGGTACCTGTGACATACGGCATAAGCGGGTGACCGCCTTCAATGGTCAGCGTACGTCTGCCATCTGTGACCAGATCGGTCGACCCGGTAATGGCCAGGGTGGTACCAAGCTCCCTGGCCAGGCGGACAGCCTCATCCGCTGCATCGGTGACGGAGTGGATGGCCTCCAGTCGTTTACTTCCACAGTCCTTGTCAGCCAGTGCTAAAATTTCCGTCGCATTGCCGCGGACCACACTGATCCAGGTCTGAAAGAGAATGGCACGGGCGGCATTGGTCCGGAGGCTGGTTGTACCCACACCGACCGGATCAAGGACGATCGGTTTTCTCAGGTCAGAGGCACAGCGACCAGCGTTGATCATGGTAATGACCCAGTCATCGGTCAGTGTTCCGATATTAAGGATGAGGCTGTCGGCAAGCCCAACCATCTCTTCAACTTCGTTACTGGCATGGGCCATTACTGGTGAAGCGCCACAGGCCAGAAGTACATTCGCAGTGATATTCATCACCACAAAGTTGGTGATATTGTGGATGAGGGGTTTGTTTTCCCGTACTTTTTTTACATTATCGGCGATTTTCTCAGTAAGCACAGTCATGAGCTGACTCTAGTAAAATAGTTTGGAGGGGTAAGGAATGTAGGTGACCAGCAAACCCGCAATTTTTCTTCAGAACAGCTTGTTTATGACGATGTAGAGGTTGAGTCGAAAAATATTGCGCAGTTGCAGTTGTGTATAAAAGACATTTTTCTATAGAAAAAGAAGCTACTTGTGTCAAGTTGAACCTTACCTCAGCAAAACTTGCCGACCTGATACAAGGGGTAATGGTTTACCTGTACAAAGAAAGGGTCACAACAGCAGAGGTGCGTACGTTTTCCGGAAAAATGGAAGAGGAGGCACCGTGGGGCACAATGCCCTGGAAGCAGAGACCGGTGGACTCAGCTGCCTGGTAATCGGCAAGGGCGTCGCCAATGAATAAACACCTGTCCGGCGTGAAGCTGTAGCGTGTAAGGATATCCGTGATGATGGCTGCCTTGCTTGAGGGCGATCCGTGAACTTCTTGAAAAAAATAACCCAATCCTTTCCGCTGAACAATCAGCTGCATCTCATCATGGGGTGTTCCCGACACAACAAAGGCAGGGATGTTCATCTGCTGTAACTGCTGCAAGCTCATCAGTGCCCCTGGAATCAAAGGAGCCAGCACCACCTCTTCAAGCACAAGGCTCGAGAAAGTCGCCCCAGCCTGTGCAAGTTCAGTTTCGGTAACCTGTTTCCCCGCATAGGTGATAAAACAGTGACGGATCTTTTCGTGGCGGGGCATGCCACCGTTGTCAAGATGGTACCGAACAACAGCTTCCTGTACATCGGCACCATAAGGTGCAAAAAGGGTTGCAAAAGCACGTGCTTTCACATCGGTTGAGTCGGCAATCACACCATCAAAGTCAAAAAATACAGCCTGCCAGGGCGGCATTGTCGCATGCATTGTCGATATCTCACACAGTTGTAAGGCGATTTTTATCTGTTCCGGGAGCAGACATTCCAACCGCCTGAAAAATGTTCTTTTCAGAATATCTGTCATTCCCCAGTACCATAGCCTGTCTTCCCAAAAAATACTGTATCTTCCCTATTAATGAGCAACTCTGAGAACAGATGATTCACAGATGGGCATCAGATCATTGAGAGGCTCACCAGGCAAAAGGGTTATGAACTGCAGGACAACATCGAACACCCTGGCCGGTGACGTGCCCATTCCGGCCGTTTTTCGGCAAACTGCTCTTTACCGGGCTGTTCAGTATACGGAGAGCGAAGAACCTCCAGCAGCTCGTTCACCAGCGTATACTCTCCGTCAGTTGCCTGTTCTATAGCCAGTTGGGCCAAGTAGTTTCGTAAAACGTAGAGAGGGTTGATTGCATTCATTTTTTTCTGCCGCTCCTGATCAGGCAACCCATCACGTCGGACCCGGTTGCAGTAACGAAGCAGCCAGGCGGAGAGTTTGTCCTGATAGGCAGAGTCCAGCTGCTCGGGCTGATACAAGGCAATCTGTAGTGGCGCACATCGATCAGCAGGCTGTTTCTCCATTGCTGTCGGCACAAGGGCGAGTTGTCGAAAAAAAAGGGTCATATCGGTTTCAACTGCAGCAAGCAAGTGCAGGAGATCTTCAACAAGAGGCCGGTCAGTATCCGGCTCAAATACAGTTAAACCGAGTTTACCAGCCATCATGCTCTGCCAGCTCTGCTCAAAGTAGCGGTTGAAATTTTGCAGAGACCGCTCAAAAGGTTCGGCCTCACCGACAAGGGGATACAGTGCATTGGCCAGTTGGGCAAGATTCCAATGGGCAATAATGGGCTGTCGACCGTAACAGTAACGTCGTCCCTGAGCATCAGTGATGTTGGGTGTCCAGGTCGGATCATACTCTTCAAGCCATCCGTATGGACCATAATCAATGGTTAACCCCAGAATTGACATGTTGTCCGTGTTCATGACACCGTGGACAAAGCCGACTCGCAGCCAATGCACCATGAGTTCAGCGGTGAGACGGCAGATCTCATCGAACCAGAGACTGTACACTGCCGGTTTCGGGCGGCCCAGATGGGGAAAGTGAGTGCGTATGGTAAAATCTGCAAGCTGCTTAAGCATATCGATTTCACCCCGTGCCGTAAAAAGCTCGAAGTTACCGAAACGGATAAATGACGGCGACAGCCTGCAGACGACAGCTCCCGGTTCTTCTTGAGGATGACCATTGTAGAACATGTCGCGTTCCACGGTATCGCCGGTGAGAATAAGACTTAGCGCCCTGGTGGTGGGGACGCCTAAATGAAACATTGCTTCGCTGCAGAGAAATTCACGAAGGGATGAACGCAGCACTGCCAGGCCGTCGGCATGACGGGAGTACGGTGTCGGCCCGGCACCTTTCAGCTGTAAGGTCCAATGTTCGCCCTGACAGTTTATGATCTCGCCCAGGTTGATGGCTCGCCCATCTCCCAGCTGACCGGCCCAGTTGCCGAACTGATGTCCACCATAGCACATGGCATGGGCATCCATACCGGGTAACAGTTGGTTGCCTGAAAAGACCCGGGTAAACAATTCGGAGGTACAGTCTTTCTGGTCAAGCCCCAACAGATCGGCAACCTCCCGGGAATAGGCCACCAGCTGCGGGTTTGTCGTGGTTACCGGCATAACACGTGAGTAGCAGGTCCGATACACTTGACGCCGTGTATTTTCACTGCTCGGATCAGCTGGCAGTTGAGTGGTGAAGCGGTTGGTAAAACGGAGGTTGGTCAGGGACTGTGAAGAACAAGGTGAAGTATGCATAATACGTTTTATGTAAGCAGAGTTATCTGTTAGTGTCGGCTGGCGGTAGAAGACTGCCGGTTATGAAGATCTGACAAGAAGTGCTGCTCCTGGTCATGGAATTGATGAACATGTATAAACCGTACTGCGCAGCAATGGCTGTGGTATTTATCTGGTCCGGGTGGATTACCATCTCGCGTTTCGGAGTCCATACCGCTTTACAACCTGCTGACATCACTTTGCTGCGTTACTGGACCGCCCTGCTGGTGACGATTCCCTTTATCCTTCGATACTCCTGGCAAAAATCCCGACTCTGGCAGTACCTTGTTGTTGGTCTTGGTGTTGGTTTTCCGTACACAATGCTCTCTTTCTACGCATTGCGTCATCTGCAGGCTGCTCATGCCGGTGTATTAGTCAACGGCCTGTTACCTGTACTCGGCACGTTTGCTGTCTGGCTGCTGTTCAGGCAACGGATAACTGCACCACGCTATGCAGCCATTGGTGTAATATTTCTGAGTAATATCTGTATGACCAATGGCACTGCCCTGAGTTTGCATCAGGCAGGGGGGCTGCTGCTTTTGTTGGCGGCAGCTGTCTGTTACACCTGCCATATGGTTGCCATTCGTTTTTATAAGATGACATGGCGGGACGTTATTGTGATTGTACCGGTCGTCAATGTGATACTTTTCACTCCACTGTGGTTCGTGTTTCGTTCCGGATTTGTCGAGTCCACCTACCACGATATGGCAGTCCAGGCTCTTTATCAAGGTGTTGTTGTCAATGTGCTGGCTCTGTTTTGTGTTGCTTATGCGATTCAGCATATCGGAACGGTGACCGTTTCCCTGTTCATGTCTTTTGTGCCGGTGGTCACAGCTTTGCTGGCCTGGATTATGCTGGGTGAGACCCTTTCTCCCTTAGAGATGATCGGTATTGCCGGTTGTTCGATCGGATTAACCTGGTATGCGCTGTCACCGGCACAGGTAACCTCTGGTACTTAAAACCTTCTGAAAAGAAAGTACAATCAGTGGAGATGTGGAGATACCCATCGGGGTATGAAGACGCCGGCGGATGATAAAAAATTCACCGCAAACAGCAGTCTCAGCATAGATTTGATCAATAAAGAGAAGAGATTGATTTTAAAGAACAGAGTGAAATCAACAGCTTACCAGCGGACAAAAACACAGGCGCTTCTGTCTGAGGGTAGGGAACAATTTGAGTTACTGTCAACAGGCAGGTCGATAAGAAAAGTTACAGTACCCGCATTTGCAGATTACCAACACCCCGCCTGATTAAAGAGAGTTGTTTAGCAAGGCCATAGCTGAGATCAATGTCCCGCCCCCTATGATACGGGCCGCGGTCCGTAACAACAGCCTGTGCTCTTTCACCGGTTTTCGGGTTTTCCAGTTCAACTTGAGTGCCCATCGGCAGGGTACGATGGGCAACAGTGGCATTGTGCATGTTAAAGGGGTGACCATTGGCCATTAATCGCCCATGATGACAGCTTCCGTACCAGCTTGCCACGACCTCTTGTCCTTTGGAGTCGGTTATTTGACTCTGTTCAACGGGAATGCGAATTTTCGATCCGACCTGTAACTTTTCCGGGGATGTAAGCGCATTGTATTGCAAGATAACGGCAGGATCGACGTGGTATCGTTTTTTTGCAAGTTTCCAGACAGTCTCTCCAGGTTGCACAATATGAACTATCTCTTTCTGATTTTCCGGCACTGTTGTTGCATTAAGGGTATCTTGAGAGCTCGGTGAAGATCGAGGGCCTGCCTCAGCTGCAACCTGACGGGTGACCTGTTCTGCCAGAAAGGCCTGGAAACTGCTGCCAGTGATAACCGGTGATTGCAGCTGTATTGAGGTTTTTACAGAGGATGGGGCGACTGTTTTACTGGAACTCGGAACACGAACAGCAGCATGCTGATGTAAATTCGGCTGTCTGTTTACGTTAAGCGCTTCTGATACTTTCTGTACTCCCAGTTGCATTTTTGTCATCCTGAAGATGTTTTGGTATGAGCTGGTCTCTGTTTTTCTCTCTTTTCGGTCAATTGAGCGGGTTTGTTAAGAACAAAAAAACGTTTTACCGGGAAAATCATTCTCAACAAAAAACACTAAGTTGATATTCATTATCAGCCGATAAAGCAGGTAGCTGAGATATGGTACCACGAGCAGGGGGAATACCCCGTCAACTTGTGCGAAGGTTGAAAAAAGACAATACAGAGCAAAGGACCTGCAACAGCTTGTTAAGCCAATTGCACATTCAATCTGCTCTGTTGTGTAAACCTTGGTTTTGAATAAGATATTCAATCAGAACCCTGTGTAATAAAGGCATGCGATTAAAGGATTAATCATACATCCAATGGAGGGATCTATGCGTTTTAGAATTAATAAACACCAGGAAGAGAGAGCGTATTCAATCGTTGTGTCCGGCGAAGTCAACGATGACTCCAGCTGGGATCTGCTGATGATTGCGCAGGCCATGCTTTCCATGCCCAGTTGTCAGGAGTTGATTATTGACCTGCGAGGCGCAACTATCGATGATGATGTCTCGGGTCTTAACACCGACACCTTAGTCTCAGTTTTCGAAGAGGGATTACTTTTAAAAAACAGAATGCTGACTGTCAGGATTCATGATGATCATGAATTCTGCTTTTACTCAGATGAGAAGCCGACAGCACAAACGTATCACTATGCAGATGTTCGGCTTGATACCGCTAAGATGTACTGTAAAGCAATGAGATGGCTCGAGCAGGAAGCCAGGTTGTTAACCCATTGATCGTGCTTCTGTGTTGTGCAGCAGACGGGACACTCCGGTCGCGTACAACCTGTTGTCCTGTCGTAAAAACCTTCAACCTCACGAGACGATGGGGCAACAGGTTTGTAAGATCTGAAAAAGGGGTGTCAGTACATCAGCAGTGAGATGGATGAAAAGCCCAGATTCTCTTCATGTTCCATCATCGTGCACGGTGTTATTGACGGCTATCGGATTAATTTACCAGGCAAACAGGATGCAGGGTAGTGTGATCATGTAAACTCATTCAAGATTGTCCGCATTCGTTCAACATGACTGCCGGGCCAAAACAGAGTGTCACAGAATTGACAGACAAAAAATTCACTGTAATAACGGAGAGTGAGTGGTTCAAGACGATGCAGGATCGTTTCTTTTTCAACCGGTTCAAGCAATCGGTTACAGGCGAGACAACGACTAAGAGGTTGTTTGAGCTGATCAATCCCGAAAAGGTTGAGTACTTCTCGTAATTGATCGTCTGGGCTGACAGCACGAATGGCCCGACCGAACTCGACCTCTCTGTATTTGAGCAGGCCCAGATTTTTGGTCAGAAGAACACGTTGTTCCTCGTGAACAGAGGCAGCAAGTGCACGGGCCTTTTGGCCGGGGGTATACAGTGTATCAAAGCCGGCCATCCGTAAATAACGTGTCAGACGACCGACCGTAAGATCGGTACAAAATTTAAGTGACGGTAACGGAGATGGGCGCAGCAACGTTGCGCTGGTGACATCCCAGGGGGCGGAGATTGGTCCGATCTCAAACTCTTGCCCCGGAGCTACCAGCCAGTTAAAATCAACCGGCCGGCTGTTACACAAAATGTAGCCGATCTCAGTGTGAGGCGGGCCAAATGCCTCAATCACGTCTTTAATGGATGCTGTGCGTATAAACGGTTGTTCTAATACACCTTTTTCCTGCCAACGGTTACGGAGCAGTTCTGTTATTGATCCTTGGAAATGATAGCGGATAGACATATCAGAGGAAGGATTCCATACGGACAAACAGGTAGACCACCTGACTCAGTCAATCAGTTCAAACACGTTGGACACAGATTTTAGCGGCATCTGCTTAAATGGTCTGTCACAAAATTCGAGTTGAATGCGATAGCGGCCGGCAGGTAAATGCTCCGGCACCTGCGTGGTAAGTGTACGGGCAGTTCGTCGGTCGCCGATCCGATAACAGTTGGTTGCAGCGGATTGAGCAAGGCGAAGAGTTGCTACAGGCGTGTTGCTATCGCCTGCACGAAATACCTTTACAACCGGAACAACACCGAAGTCAAAACTGCTGAGACCGGAAAAGGAAAGACGCAGCTGATCATTGTGCTTGTAACGGTCAAACTGCGTGGAAAGGTAGACATGACGGTTGTAGTCGGGTTCCCTGGTCCGTGTTCCCGAGGTGGCAGCTTCCCAGAAACGAGGTCGACCGGCATCCAGGTGAACAATTTTACCGCCGTAATGACCTATGCCGCAGCAATTTCCCGCTTTCACGGTTTCCCAGATTTTCTTTCCGTCCACTCCCTGCAGCCAAAAATCAACTGCCAGTCCATCCTGGTGTGCACTGGTTCGGGCAACATTGTTGCCGCTTTTTCTTATTTTATCATTGTATTCAGGGCTTCGATACGCAGATTCAATATTGATTGTCTTGCCGGGTGCCAGTTGGTCGGCAAAATAGCTGAGCATGAAGATGAGCCGGAGAGAAAAATGTTCTCCTTTTTCTTCAGTTGGAAAACCGAGCACCCGGTCGACCTCGTACAACGCCTCTTTATTGAAAGAACCGTCCGGGTTGAGCAGGCGTATTGTTGCCTCCTGTTGGTTGCGAAAATTTTTTAACTGCATATTGCCGCTGCCCATGAGGAAAAAGCGGGCCGGTTCAATGGTTGTTGCAGCCTGTCTGGCCGGACATATCGAACTGACAGATAAGATGACGGTTGTTAAAAAGATGATGGGAAGAATGCGCTTCATGGATAAAAATGGTTTCACCACGTGTTGGTTGCAGATTTTGGAAAAGGTGAGATACCGCGCAATAATTATTCCGGCAGATTCTCGATTTGTATATGCTGGTCCCGCAAGGCTGTGACCAGCTTTTCACGCGCTTTTTGTTTACTTTGTATTTGAATGTGCAACCAGGTACGCCATTCCTCTCTTTTTTCATACCCGGGTGAACCGGGATCCAGCGCTGGGCTGCTGTCGAGCTGGACTTGAGCCTGCTGAATCTCATGGGTTAACTGATCGTACTGTTCCAGAAAAAGTGCCAGGTCTTCAAGGATGTCATAGTTGATGATTGTTGCAGGTTTTGCTGTGCTGGTCATGGCTTCCTGTTGTGACGAACAATTCTCAGTTCAGTGAAATATTGCAGATCTTTACCCTGACAAATACGTAAAAAGTAGAATGCTTGCAAAGAAAAGTGCAACCAGACAACGGATATTTTTCGCAAGAACATACGGGCAACTATTCAACGCGGCGGCACAGATTTTCAACATCCTGCCATTTCTGCTGCAACCGTTTTCCGGAAACCGGCTGGGCTGTTCCCAACTCCGGGGCAAAGAGAGACACCTTATACTCCTCCAGCATGGTCAGGTACTCCTCCTGGCAGGTCAGACAGGCAGAAGTGGGGTGGGAGAAAAAAGCCATTTGCTGTACCCTGGAAAGTGGCCTGACAAGCTGTTCCGCTTTTTGTCTGTCTTTTAAAGGTGAATGCTCCGCCCGCTCAATGCGTAAGGCCAATGCCTGGAGATAACGGGGCCGATGTTGCAACTGTTCTGCTCTTAATGTTTCCAGAAAGCGGGCAGGTACAATCTGGTCAAGGGCGTTCAGAAACTCATCGTGTTGATTCTGGAGATAACTCCTGGATTTTTTTGCCCGGGTGCTCCACTGTGCAATTTTGTCTGAAACGACACGGCGCCGACGAATGAGTTCATGGATTCTGTCGAGCAGTTCGTTTACAGAACCAGACATCCCTTGGGCAGTGACCGCAGCAACGATCTTCTGGAAATGACGACAAGAGGGAAGCTCTCCATTCCACGTGTGAAAGATGTCGTCCAGGAGAAAGGCCTGCAGTGCAGCGCGCAATTCGCCGCTGGTATACCCGGTACCCAGGCTCAACCAGGAGGCGGAATGGTTGATGAGTGACGCCCTGCATCGTGCGCGCAGATCATGCAGCTCCTTTTTAAACTGTTCGCCGTAAAGAAACTGCAGACCCGCTCGGTTCAGTTGTCTGCTTTTTCTTTCATCATCTATATATCGTAACTGGACGCTGTTTTTGATACTGTCAACATCCAGGGCCGGAAAAAGCAAACCAACAATCTGTCCTTTCGTATCAGTCAGGGATAGTGTTGGGGCAATATTGTCCAGATCAGCCGCAGTAATGGTGCGTACAGGCGGTACATCAGATTGCTTCATTGTGTTGTCAGCGTGCCCGACACTGGCCAGAAGATCGTCAAACCCCCGGCTTGCAAGCTGAACAGTTCCATCTTTGTCAACAAGAAGAAAACGCATTCGAAGGTGCGGAGGGAGCTGGTCAGGCTGCCAATCAGTTCGCTGCACGGATATCCGGTAACGGCGGGTAAGGATGTGTTCCAACTGCTGATAAAGTGAACCCTTGCCAACAACAAGGTTGTCCATGATCCGATCAACTGAATCGGGTAGGGGAACAAGACGGCGTCGCTGGTTTTTGGGTAAACGACGCAGCAGGATAAGTATCTTTTCAGGCAGGAGACCAGGAACCAGCCACTCAAACACCTGGGGATTGATCTGATGAAGCAGGGCACCGGGAATGCGAACCGACACACCGTCGGCCTCGTTTCCAGGATGGAAAAGATAGGATACATCCAGCCTGAAGTCCCCGACTTGCAGAGACAGAGGAAAACGATACAACTCCTCAGGTTCGGGAACAATGCTGCAGATATCCTCTTCCGTCATTCGTAACAGGCTGTCATTGTTGTTTTTCCGCAGCATTTTGTTGAGAGTGAAACGGTCGTACACCTTGCCCAGTCGTGAGGCGTAGAACTGATAGAGTGCCTCGGATTCTACAACAATATCACGACGACGAAACCGTTCTTCCATCTCCTGAAAACGGGCAATCAGGGCAACGTTATGCTCTAGAAAAGGATACCTGCCTCCCAGCTGGTTTTCCATCAGAGCCGAGCGGATAAAAATATCTCTGGCCTCCATCAGAGTCGCTTCGTTTATCCTGCCGTACTCAACCTTTCTACCGGCAACAATGGTCAAGCCAAATAAACTGACGCGTTCAAAGGCGATGACTTTACCGCTTCTCTTCTCCCAATGCGGTTCAGACCAGGATCGTTTGCAGAGCGTGCCCCCAAGTCGCTCCAACCAGTCAACGTCAATGGTCGCCACCGTTTTTGCAAACAGCTGCGAGGTTTCTGTCAGCTCAGCAGCGATTGCCCACCGCGGCCCTCTGTTGTATAAAGCTGATCCAGGAAAAAGAACAACTTCTTTACCACCGGCGGTTATATAGACGTTTTTTTCTTTTTTCAGGCAGATGTTCCGGAGAAAGCCGCTGGCTAAAGCCTGATGGATTGCTTCATAGCCGGCTGGAGCTGCGTTCAGACGGAACTGTTTTGCCTCACGAAGCAGACGGACAATCTGTTCCTGAACGTCTTTCCACTCGCGCATCCGCTGCCATGACAGGTAGTTGGTCTTGCAGTAACGGGAGAGCTGGGATGAGGTGGGGGAGGTGTCATTATCGACAAACAGATCCTGCCAGATGTTGAGCAGGGTGAGAAAATCTGAACGATTATCTGTAAATCGCTGATGGGCCTCCTCTGCTTTCTGTTCTTTTCCTGGGGGCCGAACACGGGGATCCTGACTGGAGAGTGCAGCTGCCAGAATCACGATTTCCCGTGTTGAGCCTGCAGCCATTGATTCGACGATAATGCGGGAGATGCGAGGGTCCAACGGCAGTCGGGACATCAGACGTCCCTTGGGTGTCAGGTGGTGTCTGCCGGTTAGAGCCCCCAACTCCTTAAGTGTCCGGTATCCATCGCGAATGGCTGATCCCGGAGGTGTATCGACAAAAGGAAAGGCATCAGGACTGCCCAGTTGCAGGGAGATCATCTGGAGAATAACTTCGGCCAGGTTGGATCGCTGGATCTCCGGAGGTGTGAAATCTTCTCTCAGCAGAAAATCTTCTTCACTGTAAAGGCGGATACAGGTGCCGGGGCCGGTCCGGCCGCACCGACCGCGACGTTGATCACAGCTTGCCTTGGAGATCCGGCTGATCTTAAGACTGGTGGTACCGGTTCGCGGGTTGTAACGGGAAATTCTCGCCAGTCCGGTGTCAACCACAAACCGGATCCCTGGTACAGTGATCGAGGTTTCAGCAACGTTTGTGGCAACAATGATTTTACGATGACGCGATGACCGGAAAACTTTGCGTTGATCAGCAGCAGAGAGTCTGCCAAACAGGGGAAGCAGGAGATGGCCGTTGTTGAGATGTTCAAGGCTGTCAATAGTGTCGAAGATATCCCGTTCAGTGGGCATGAAAACAAGGATATCGCCATCAAGAGGATCAGATGCAAGCTCTTCCACCACCGCGACGGCCTGTTCAACGTACGAGGCATCTTCCTCATCCTGTTCAGATATATCCCTGTACAAGGTGGTGATGGGATATGAATACCCGGACACTGACAAAACAGGTGCTCCGGCAAAGTGTTTGCTGAATTTTTCAGCATCAATGGTTGCCGAAGAGATGATTACCTTCAAATCCGGTCGATCCGGCAACAACTGCTTGATATATCCGAGAAGAAAGTCGATATTGAGACTACGTTCATGGGCCTCATCAATGATAAGGGTATCATACTGTTTTAATTGGGGGTCATGGCGGGTTTCAGCCAGAAGAACACCGTCGGTCATAAATTTGATGACTGTTTCCGGTGAAGTCTGATCATGAAAACGTATCTTGAAACCGATTTTGTTCAAAGCCCCGGTCTCTTCAGCAACCCTGTCTGCCACCGATACTGCGGCAAGACGACGAGGTTGCGTACAGCCGACCATACCGTTTGTTCCCTGACCGGCCTCAATGCACATTTTAGGGAGCTGGGTGGTCTTGCCGGATCCGGTATCACCGATAATGATCAAGACCTGGTGGTCACGGATAGCAGTGACGATCTGGTCTCGTTGTTCGCAGACCGGTAATTCGGAAGGATAAGAAAAATACATGAATTTACGGAAAATTTCTTGAGCAGACCGATGCATTCGGAGTAATAGTCCTAAATGAAGGGTAATCAGGGGGTTTATACCTGACTTTTATCAACGCAGCATCTGAAATGTATCCATCTCGTGAAACCGGCCCAGGCAGCAGGTGCGGATGGAATTATAAAACAGCGTTTTTTAGTGTACGTCCAACCAGAAGAAAATGAGGAGTTATGAAAGCGATCAGAAAGGCAGTGATTCCGGTTGCCGGATTGGGAACGCGTTTTTTACCTGCAACCAAGGCTATCCCCAAGGAGATGCTCACCATTGTTGACCGTCCGACAATTCAGTATATCGTTGAAGAGGCTGTGGCCTCCGGTATTGAGGAAATCATCCTGATTACCAGTGTCGGTAAATCGGCCATTGAAAACCATTTTGATTATGACTTTCAACTGGATACCATTTTGAAGGCTCGTAACAAAGTGCAGATGCGGGAAGAGCTGACCAACATCTCCAACCTTATTGATATTGTTTCTGTTCGCCAAAAAGAACCGCTCGGCCTGGGGCACGCCATCTGGATGGCTCGAAATGTTGTCGGAGATGAGCCGTTTATGGTCTTGCTGGGGGATGACCTTGTTATGAGCAAGGTCCCCTGTTGCAAGCAGATGATTGACCTGTACAACAAGGTCGGCGAATCGATTGTTGCCGTTCAGCACGTCCCCATGGATGAAACCCATCAGTATGGTATTATCGAAGGGGTGCCGGTGGATCAGGAGTGCACGTACAAGGTAACCCGGATGATTGAAAAACCGGCCCCCGGCACCAGTCATTCTGATATGGCTATTATCGGCCGATATCTGCTGATGCCGGATATCTTTGAGTTACTTGAGAAGACTACACCGGGTTATGGCGGGGAAATTCAGTTAACAGATGCCTTGCAGGCCCTTTCCATTAAACGGGATATGTATGCGTATGAGTTCAGTGGAAAACGGTATGACGCCGGTGATAAGCTGGGATACCTCAAGGCTATTGTTGATTTTGCCGTTCGTCACAACACCCTGGGGCCCTCGTTCCGCCAATACCTGAAAACCGTTTGTGCCGAATCAGACAGCTGACAGGTGACATATAAAGGCGCGATTGTGCTCTACGAAGTTGCTGTTGATGCACCGCTTGCCACTACCCTGACGTATAGCCAGCCCGTCGAGAGAGTTGATCCGCTCCCGACGGGCTGTTGCGTTCGTGTCCCCTTGGGAAAGCGGTTGGTTGTCGGCTATATTTTGGGGGCAGTCCACCATCAGAATCTGGACGAGCAGCCATTTACCGTTAAACCAATAGCTGAAGTACTGCTTGAATCGCCACTCTTCCCTCCCGCTTTGATCCCATTGTATCAGTGGATTGCCCGGTACTATCTGCATCCCATCGGCAAGGTGCTCCGAACCGCTATCCCACTGACACCAGGCTCGCGAAGCAGTCAGCGGGTGCGCGCTAAGATGCGTTCGGTTATAAGCCCGGGCCCGCTGTTGCTTTCGCAACTGTCCACAGCAGTCGACCATGGTGGCGATGCAGTTGTTGACCATCTGCAACGCAATTATTCGATTACTCTGAAGCCTGCCGAAAAAAAGACCCTGCAGCTTTTTCTCTCTATTTTTTGTGAACATGAACAACACCCCATAGACCGCCTGCTCATTACAAGGCAGTATCCCGGAGCCTCACCACGTTTGCGAAGACTCTGTGAGCTCGGTATTCTTGAAGAAACCGATGAACAGGTCATCCGTGATCCCTTCAGCCGGGTAATGGAGACACCCCTTCGACCTGTACAGCTGACCAGGGAGCAAAAGACCGTTCTTGAGACGGTGTTACCGACCCTTGCAACCGGCAACTTCTCTCCGTTTCTGCTCCATGGTGTGACGGGATGCGGCAAGACAGAAGTCTACCTGCAAACAGTGCAGCATGCTCTGGATCTTGGCAAAACAGCGTTGATCCTGGTGCCTGAAATTGCCCTTGCCGCCCAACTTGAATCTCATTTTTATGCCCGTTTCGGTGCGCAACTCGCTATTTTACATAGTGGTTTATCTGATGGGCAGCGATTTGATCAGTGGCAGGCAGTGCGCTCCGGTAAGGTATCAGTGGTGCTTGGGGCCCGTTCTGCTGTTTTTGCACCATTAGAAAATATCGGGGTGATCATAGTTGATGAGGAACACGAGCCGGCCTATAAACAGGAAGACGGGTTGCGTTATAATGCCCGTGACCTGGCGGTGTTACGAGCCAAGATGACAGGCTGTCCGGTTATACTCGGTTCGGCCACTCCTTCTGTGGTGAGTTATTTCCACAGTATGCAGAATAAATATACCCTGTTAACAATGACCACACGGGTTAAAGAACAGGCACTGCCTTTGGTTGAAATTGTTGATCTGACCACCACAAAACGTTCCCGGCCTGATCTTGCCTTTTCTGATGAACTGATACGTGCTGTGGCGGAAACTCTCCATCAGGGCAAACAAAGTCTTCTGTTTGTCAACAGGCGAGGTTTTTCACCCTTTATGCTCTGCCGTGATTGCGGATTTATCCTCCAATGTCAGCACTGTCATGTTTCCCTGACGCTGCATCGGAAAAACAACCGTCTCCTCTGTCATTATTGCGGTGCCGGCCAGCCTGTTCATACCATCTGTCCTGTCTGTCACTCGCCCCGGATAACTGGTATGGGGATTGGATCGGAGCGGGTCGAAGAGGAGGTAAAACAGTTGTTTCCCGAAGCCAGAGTGGCACGCCTTGATAGTGATACCGCTGTCAAACGCAATTATTATCTGAAGGTCCTGCAAAAAATCCAGGCGCGTGAAATTGATATCTTGATCGGCACGCAGATGATCGCCAAAGGCCTGCATTTTCCGCACATTACCCTGGTGGGGGTTATTTGGGCTGATTCCGGACTGGGGATGCCGGATTACAAATCTGCTGAACGCACCTTTGCTCTGCTGGCTCAGGTAACAGGCAGAGCGGGTAGGGGAGAAGACAGGGGCAGAGTCATCGTCCAGACCTATCAACCACACCACTACAGCATTGTTCTGGCTCAGAATCAGGATTATCAGGCATTTTTCACCTCGGAAACTGCTGTCCGCCGGCCCCTTGGTTATCCTCCTTTTTCGAGACTGGTCAACATCCGCTTCAGTGGTTTACGGGAAAAACAGGTGGAAGAAGCGGCAAGACAGAGCGCATCTTTTTTACGGCAACAGCACCAGCATGGTCAGGTGGAAATTTTAGGGCCGTCACCTTCACCTCTTCCCAAGCTCAAAAATCATATACGCTGGCAGCTGCTGCTCAAGAGTCCTTCTTCACCCCTGTTGCACGCATTATGTGAAGCCCTGTCCTCTGAAAAAAAACGGATCTGCCCTGGTTCAGTGACAATGAGTATTGATGTCGATCCGGAGAATATGATGTGATAACAGGACAGATGGAAAAACGCCCCAGCGGCAAGGAGGGGGACCGCCAGGGCGTTCGGGGGGATGTTAACGAGGGGGAGTCAGTAATTATTTAAAACGATGATGTCGCCCCATCGGACCTTTTCCCGTGGACCCTTGACAGGACATATAGTCCGGGCCCCATCCCATTCCGGAGAGCGGGAAGGGGAGACCAGCTTCTTTGGCCTTGACGCGGAGACTTTCCTGCAGGTCAAAAATCTCCCCGGCAATTTGTGAGGCTTTAACTGTATCCGGGGCTCCTGCATTTAACAGTGCGCGCATAACAGCCTTTTTTTCAGCAAGTTCTTTTCGAATTGTCACAGTGTCATCAAGAAATTTATCGTGCACTCTTTGCATTTCTGTGTGCATCTGCACCCGACTGACCAACTTCTCCGGACCTGCATCCGCTGCTCCACCAGGGGAAGTCGGTTGTGCGGGTTCTGCCATGGCCGCCTGACTCATGGCCAAGGTCAAAGCACTGGTAAAAATGGTTGCCGCCACAATTTTTTTTGAAAGCATGTTCAGTTTCATGAAAGTTCTCCTGTTCACGGGTGATATGAAAATATCGACTTGCACGACTTAAAGCGATTACCATGCCAGTTTGCATTAAAGATACATGATGTTGTTTTACTGACTTTTTCTTAAAAGACTGGACAAGGCATAACAGGGATGGATTGTTCCATTTTTACCCGGAGAGGGAGTGAAGCGTGAGTAAAAAATATACAAGATATTCCATACCGACGACAAACGGTACTCTGGACACCGATCCAGAGGAGGGCAAGGCACAAGAATTGTTACCAGGTTCATTTTTTGCAAATCGTCTTGGTATGCGCTCACGTTTCTGGAAAACAATGCGGACACGATCGTTTTTGTTCTCTTCACCCTGGTTATTGGCAGCGGCAGCCGGGTTACTGATCGTCATTGTTGTTACCTTTGCCTTTCATAATTTAAGGTTGGAAGAACGATTAATGACAGACGCCATGCTCCAGAAAGCGGCAACCTTGATGCGGGTAGTGCACTCCGGGGCACGCTCTTCCCACTTCAATGATCTACGTAAAGACCATTGGAGTGTTTCGCCATGGACTGACCATGTCCAGCGAGTTATCGATCATCTGGGTGAAGATCCTGAACTGTATTTTGTTTCGCTGATTGATGAAAAGGGTAAAATAATTGCCCACAGCAATCATGCCCGAATAGGTGTTGTCGAAGCTTTGCCGGTCCAGACAGAGCAATTACAGTTCATGGACAAACAACCTCGACTGAACCATCGTATTCACAGCACCGCCGATTCTGGTCGAATATTTGAGGCAATACGTCCGTTCACCCCGTTTTTTTCGACACTCACTCCACCACCGATTCGGCCGATGTGGGAGCGACGTCAGGATAGTATCGGTGCGTGGTTCCAGGATCCTGAATCACGCCGCCCACCGTTTCACAGGTCTCCTAAGATGTCGTCTGCAAGAGTACAGTATTATGTGGTGGTTGGCCTGGAAATGAAGGAGTTTGACCGGACGCTTGCCCGTTTACGCATGCAAATTATTATGCTGTCCCTGGCCATGCTGCTAGTTGGGCTTGGCGGCTGGTTTTCTCTGCTCACTGTTCAAGGATTTCGTATCTCTCAAAAGACACTGAACGATGTTCAGGCGTTCACTTCCCTGCTTATTACTAAACTGCCTGTCGGCATCATTGCCGTTGATACTTCAGGACGTATTGCCACCTGGAACGGGGCTGTCTCCCAGTTGATCGGGATTGAAAAAGAGGTGGTCCTCCGGAAACATCCCAAGGAGGTTTTGCCTGTTCAGCTAGCTACATTTTTCAGCACCGATGCCACGATATCCAGAGATCAGACGGATATTCAAACAGAAAACAACGTGCGCCTTTTTTTAAACAACAGACGCTACGAACTGTTATGTCACGTCCTGACGATCACAGACAGTGAACAAAAATATATGGGAAAAGTACTGCTCATCTCCGATGTTACAGAGATTAAATCATTGGAGCAGCGGATGCGTGAAAGTGAACGCCTTGCTGCCATTGGGCGGATGGCCGGCGGTGTCGCTCATGAGGTGCGCAACCCCTTGAGTTCGATCAAAGGATTGGCGCTGTTGCTTAAAAACAAGTTTCCCGTTGGCAGCAAGGAACAGAACACCGCCGATCTCCTGATACAGGAAACCGAACGCATGAACAGAACCATCACCGAGATGCTGAGCTTTACCCGGCCGTCCACACTTAGGCTGGCACCGGTGAATTTAGCGGCATTGCTTGAAAAAAGTGTGGATCTGATCAGAACAGAGGCGACCGACAATCAGATTGTTGTCCACCTGGATGTACAACCGGAGCTTCCACCCGTCCCGGTGGATACCGATCGCATTCAGCAGGTGGTTATGAATGTTTTGTTAAATGCCTTGCAAGCCATGGAGGATGGCGGTGTATTGACGGTGAGGCTTGTCAGCACAGATGATCACAGGGGGGTTGAATTACGGATCTCTGATACCGGCGCCGGCGTATCTTCAGACTCCCTGCCACAGGTTTTCTATCCTTATTTCACAACCAAGCCGAATGGGACCGGTATCGGGCTTGCCATTTCACAAAAAATTATTGCTGATCACGGGGGGACTATCGACCTGGAAAGTGAGCCGGGGACAGGGACAACGGTCACCATTCACCTGCCGGTATCCCGGTCAAACTCAACCATCTGACCTGCATCCGTTTTTGTTAGTACAAGGTTGCATGAAGCAGGGGAGAGAGCGTTTTATGCCGTTGTTGATGTTGAGCTGAAATGGGTGTTAAGAAACTCACATTCTACCGGGGTGAGATCAAAACGTAACTCAGCTTCCTGTAAAACCGCTGCACGTTTTTTTTCCGGATGTGTTTCCAGGTGTTCCGCCATCCACACAAGGGCCTTTTTCAATCTGTCGGACTTTGATTGTACTGGTGATCTTGTATTCATATTCAGCACCTTTTATTCTGGATGGTTGATTGTTTCCCGGGCAACGATTAGACTGTAACGGATGGACAATGAGTGAGCAACAGTGATGACGGACAGATTGTAAAACGCTGACCTTGTCTGCTCGTTGATAAGCAACTTTTTCCGTAACACTATTGATATCTGTTGAATGCTATGGAGAGTTTGGCTGGACATTTTCTCATCTCAACCCCACAGATGCCGGATCCAAGGTTTCAGGAACAGGTGATTTATCTCTGTGCCCATAACGAAGAGGGGGCAATGGGGTTAGTCATAAATAACCCAAATCCTGAGATTACGCTGCTTGATATTCTGCATGGGTCCAACCTGACAATCCCAAACGGGCCACTTCCGGCAGTCTATATGGGCGGACCTGTTGATATGGATGCTGGATTTATCCTTTATGCTGCTGAAATACCGGATCGGTATGCAATCGAGATCAAGTCTGGTGTGTATTTAAGCCGTGATTCGAGATTACTTGAAGATATCTCTCTTGGGCAGGGACCCGGTCATTTTCTTTTTTTTCTTGGATATGCGGGTTGGGGTGCCGGGCAACTTGAAGGGGAGCTGATGGATAACAGTTGGCTGACAGTTCCTGGTGATCTTAACGTGCTCTTTCATACCCCTGATGAGCAGAAGTGGAAAAAAGCTGCACAGATTTTTGGCATTGATATTACGATATTCGGCGATATCATGGGTAGCGCTTAAAGTTGAAAAAATGTGCACAATACCGTTGATACCACCTGGATCGACGATTTTTTTATTATGAGTAAAGAAACAGAACCTGAGTATCAGCTCTCCGACATTTTCTCCTGTACACGCTGTGGTTTTTGCTGCCAGGGTGAAACAACAGTCAGCCTGGATGCAAAAGATCAAGAACGGATGGTCCGGGTGCTCGGATTGAGTCGTGAAGAGACTGCTCAACAGTACTGGCGAATAACCGGAACAGAGGTGCAGATGCAGGTGCGGGATGGTCATTGTATTTTTTATGACCCGACCCAGGGTTGTACTGTTCATGAAGGGCGACCATGGCGTTGTCGGCAGTGGCCGCTGCACCCCAGTATACTCAGTGATGAAAGCAACTTTCACACGATTGCCGCATCCTGTCCCGGGATAAAAAAAACTCTCTCCTACAAAGAATTTTCCCACATCTTTCAAGCTCTGCGACAACATGAGCGTGCGGATGAGCAGAACGGATGAAACTGCTGATCCCCCTGCTCGGTAAAACAAAAGAATCTTTTCTCGATAGCGCTATCCGTGAATACACGATTCGCCTTAACCGTTTTCTAACCGTTGAATTACCAGTGCTTCGCGAACAGCGTCGCCGGAAGACAACAGATGAAACCATAAGAGCTGCTGAGGCTGTACAACTGCTTGAGCAGGCGACAACGGCAAATTTCTGTATAGCGTTGGATCCCAAAGGTATCAGTGTAACTTCAGAAGAGTTGGCAGGTATGTTGAACCGATGGCGTCACCAGGGATTGGGCTTAATCTGTTTCTTTATTGGAGGGTATTCGGGCCTCCACTCGTCAGTGCTGCATCGGGCTGATCAGATCCTCTCTCTTTCGCATCTGACCTTTACTCACGAGATGACGCGCATGATCTTACTGGAACAGCTCTACCGTGCCTGTACGATTATAGCAGGCCATAACTACCATAAATAGTATTTCGTCAAAAAACGATCAATGCAAAGGCCAAGTTCCGAATGGTTTTTTTGTTAAGAAAATGGTTAAACGTCTGCTGATAAACACAAAGACTTGAACTGCAACTCAAATGGCAATGATCAGTTGTTTGATAAAATGAAACAGGCAACAAAATCATGGCAGATGACATGTGCCGGTACGGAGGATCTGAAGGCGATTACCGAGGCTGTTGCTCAGAGTATAGAGCCGGGAGACATTATTCTTCTTTACGGGGAGCTGGGTGCCGGTAAAACTACCTTAACCCAACTGCTCGCCACAGCTTTGGACGTCGGCGAGGACCAGTACGTCTCCAGCCCTTCGTTTTCTCTCTTGCATGAATATCGTGGCAAAATCCCTATCTTCCACATGGATTTATACCGATTGCGGGATGAAGATGATGTCGAAGCGGCCGGGTTGCTCGAGGTGTTCACTCAAAACGGACTGTGTATTGTTGAATGGCCGGATCGCCTTGGTTCATCTGTCCCTCCTGTTCGTTTAGATATTGAAATAATGAAAGATCATGCCACAGACCGTCAACTCATTCTGACCCCCCATGGAGCATCCTGGACAACCCGAGTGAGCCGCATGACCTGCCTAACCCCGGTATATAAGAGCACATAGGCACAAGAGATAACAGCTGTACAGCTGCCTCAAGCATGCCGATTTTCTGGGCGCAGCAGGAGCGGCCCTCTCCATTTTTTAACACGTGATTTCATGAAACCTCGCATAATAACGCTCAAATCATGCCGTAAACAGTACACCTATGATCAGGATAAAGCCTGTACACCTGCAGAAACAGTCTCTCGATTTCTTGAACGATTACGTCTCACCAAACTTGATGTTCTCAAAGAAGTGCGCCGTATAGATACGGGCAGGTTGGACATTCCTGTTTATTTTTCCGTGTGCGGGAGTGATGCCCAAAAAGTTATCGGTAATAAAAAACAAATGGGGAAAGGCTCGACCCCGGAGCAGGCACAAGCCAGTGCCTGTATGGAACTGGCTGAACGATTCAGCTTGTTCAGTTTTTTAAAGAACACTGAAAATTTTCTTATCGGTGATTATGCAACCTTGAAATCTCAGGGGTATCCGGTTGTACCCATCGAATTTCTGCTTAAATCTGTTCATGATACCGAGCTCAGCCCCGAGCTGCTGGAGAAGTTGCTGACCGGGTTGCCATTGCGGTGGGTCTGGTCGTTACGCCTTGCTGACAGCATGCCGCTGTTAATCCCGTTTTCCTGGTTTTATGCAATAAATGAATTCAATGGATCTTCAGCAGGCAACACCAATGAAGAGGCTATCGTTCAGGGTGTAAGCGAGGTCGTTGAGCGACATGTCTGTGCTCTGATCTCAAGGGACCGTCTTGTTACGCCAGCCATAGATTTCACATCGATCACTGATCCGGTAGCCAGAGCGTTACTGGCGAAATTTCAACAAAACGGTATTGAAGTTTACCTGAATGACTTTTCACTAAACACCGGAATACCAACTGTAGCAGCCCTGGCCTATGATCCTAACACGTTTCCTCATCTCAGTGAAATTGTGTACACCGCAGGCACTGCGCCGGATGCGGCCAAGGCGATGATCCGGGCACTGACCGAAGTTGCGCAGTTGGCCGGTGACTTTAACAGCGGATCCAATTACGTGGCTAGTGGTTTACCTAAACCCTCTGAGTTAAAAGAGGTGGCACACGTTGTTGAGACTCCTGACACTATACCTCTGCAACTGATGGCTGATTGCCACCATGAAGACATCTTGGAGGAGATCAAAAACTGTGTGGAAGCCCTCAAAGACGTTGATATGGAGGTGTTCGTTGTTGATGTCACGCATCCGCAACTGCAGATTCCGGCCGTCTATACAGTGGTTCCCGGTGCTCATTTTCGTGAACGGGCAATGGAGGGAAAGGCTGCTCTTTTTGCAGCAAAATTGGCTGCGGAACTGCTGACTGCTGATGCCCTTGATGCGAAACTGGACAGTATGCAGGAGATGTTGCCCGATGCCTATTATCTCCAGTTTTATCGAGGGCGCAATCTGTATGAAAAGGGGGCTGTTGAAGCAGCACTCACCTGCTTTCAAAAGGCACTTGACCTGCAACCGGCCGGGGAAGATATCCCTTATCTCTGCTCATATCTTGGTTTGTGTTTTCGAGATCAGGGACAATTTGCTGAAGCCATAGAAGTGCTGAGCCAGGGGTTGGTGTATGATGAAGAGCGACCGGATATTCATAATACGCTTGGAGTTTGTTATTTCAAAACCGGCCGATACGCTGAAGCTGTAGAATCTTTTCGTCGTGCTGTTACTTTAAACCCCATGTCAGCCATCGATTATGCCAACTTAGCCCTTAACCTGGAAAAAATCGGGGCATACCAGGAGGCTATCAGTCAGTATGAAACGGCCCTGTCTCTGGACAGTTCGATTATCTTTGCCGCTGAAAATCTGGCTGAATTACTGATCAATGCAACCCCGGATAAGGAACAGGCATGAACCCGCTGCCGCATCATCCTCAAAAAATCCTGATTCGTTCCACCAACTGGATTGGGGATGCCATCATGACAACCCCGGCGGTGCGCACCATTCGTGAAAATTTCCCTGACAGTGAAATTACCATGTTGGTTCACCCCTGGGTCAGCGATGTTTTTCGTTTTAGTCCGCGAGTTGATCAAATTATACTTTATGAAAAAAAGGGGCGGCACAGAGGGATCAGAGGATTCCTGCAGCTGGCAGCCGAGTTGCGTGAAAAGCAGTTCGACTGTGCCATACTTTTACAAAACGCCTTTGAAGCGGCACTGCTGACCTTACTGGCCGGTATTCCGGTTCGGGGGGGATACACCACTGATGGGCGGGGATTGCTTCTGACTCATGGTGTCCGAAAAATCAATGAGTTAAACAAGAAACATGAGGTTAACTATTATCAAAGAATCATGCAGGGGTTAGGCTGTACCCCGGCTCCAACGGAGTTGGAACTGTATGTTCCCGGTGATCAGATCGACCAGGCTAAACGGAAAATCAGTCAATACATCGGTAACACGGCAGGTCGTGTCCCGGTCATCGGTTTTAATCCTGGTGCTGCTTTTGGTCCGGCTAAATGCTGGCCGGCAGAAAAATTTGCCGATCTGGCGGACAGGTTGGCGCAGAAGACTCATGCCGTTTTTTTACTTTTTGGCAGTACTGCTGATAAAGAAACTGCCGCCACAATCAAAAATCTGGCAACCATAGCCGCCCCTCAGATCATTGATCTGACCGGAACAACAACTTTAATTGAAGCCATGGCTCTTATTGGCGAATGTGATGTCTTTGTGACAAACGATTCCGGCTTGATGCATGTAGCCGCCGCATTACACACACCTTTGGTTGCCATCTTTGGCTCCACTGATCACATTGCTACCGGACCTTTTTCCGACAACGCCGAAGTAATCCGACGGCCGCTTCCCTGCAGCCCCTGCAAAAAAAGTCAATGCCCGGAAAAACATTTTCGATGTATGAGGCTGATTGACAGCAAAGAAGTCTGCTCAGCAGTTCTACACATGCTTAAAGGATCATGAGGGAATGCAATGATGTCTTCAGCAAAGGATGTTCCCGGTGCGCCGGCTGTCTTTCTTGACCGTGATGGCACCATCAATGAGCAAATGGGATATATCAATGATCTCGGTCGATTCCAGCTGCTCCCAGGAGTTGGGCATGCCATCCGTCAACTGAATGAATTCGGCCTGCCGGTGGTTGTGGTGACCAATCAATCTGGAGTGGGACGAGGATATTTTCCCGAATCGCTTCTTACAGCTGTTCATGCAAAGATGGATCGCCTGTTGGCACAGGATGGGGCCCATGTCGATGGTCTTTATGTATGCCCGCACCATCCGGAATCCAGAGTGGAACAGTATCGGCTGCGTTGCAACTGCCGTAAACCAAAGACCGGCCTGCTCGAACAGGCTGCCCGGGAATTAAAACTGGACTTGCGAAGATCATACGTAGTTGGCGACCGCTGGTCTGATCTTCGCTGTGGAGCAGCAGTGCAGGCTCGAACTATTTTGGTGTTGACCGGTTATGGCCGGGGAGAACTGTGTTACGTTGCACAGGAAGAGACTGTACAACCTGATCATGTTGCAGATGATCTTGCCGAAGCAGTACAGTGGATCATTGCCCATGAAAGGGTGTTCAACCACTCAAAAAACATATACAACCGGCAATAACGTGAAGCAATGAAGACCGATGGCGGTAAACATTCATTGTTTGACCAATTTGAGCGCCATCCGATCATTATCGCTCATCGAGGACATCGGGCCTGTTTTCCGGAAAATACTCTTTGTGCCTTTGCCGCCAGCCTCGGACGTTGTGATATGATCGAACTGGACGTTCGATTAAGTGCTGACGGAGTTGCTGTCGTCTTCCATGATCAGCTGCTGTGGCGTACCAGTGATGCGGTTGCCAAAGCTTTTGAAGTTGATCAGCGTAGTCTGGCTGTTCACGATTGGCGGTATGTTCAACTCAGCCGGCTGGATGTCGGCTCCTGGTTCCTGGAAACCGATCCTTTTGATACTATTGAGCAGGGCAGGGTGGACCGTCGAGAGTTGCTGGCCCTGATGCCGCAGCGCTTGCCGTCGTTACGCCGGGTGTTGTATTGGGCTGTTACCAACAACATGCCTCTGAATATCGAAATCAAAGAAATGGGCACAACCCGACTCAATGAAGCCCTGGTTGCGGAAGTTATTCACGATGTAGCGGTCACAGCAACAGGACAGCAGGTCGTTCTTTCATCTTTTAATCACAGTATGTTACGAATGTGCCAATGGCTTGCTCCACACTTAGCCACTGCCGCACTCCAGGAGGGGAGCCATCCTCCGGATCTTCTTTCTTATCTTCAGAACCTGGGGGTGTGCGCTTATCATCCGTCAGATCAGATCGTTGATGCCGATCTGATCCATGTCGTTCGTTCAATCGGAATCCGGGTTAATGTTTTCACGGTAAATGATGTGCTGCGTCAACGTCAACTTTTTGCTGCCGGCGCAACCGGTTTCTTTACAGACTACCTGATGGATGATGCATAATCTGTTGTTTCCCTCACCTTAACACCACATTGAAACGGACCGCTGTTTTAACAAAACCTTAACGGTTGCTGCGCAAACAGTAAATCAACGTCTTGTAGACCAATTTTGCGGCCAGGACATGGGCAGGCAATCCTTGTTTCTGTGGAACAAGTCCGGTGACATCAAAACCGATAATCGTTTTTTCCCGAGCTACCATCCGGATCAGGTTGTTCAGTGTATACCAGTCCAGACCACCCGGCTCTGGATGAACAACAGCAGGCATATACGCGGGATCAAGGATATCAAGATTAATGGCGAGATACACTGTCTCACTGAGTATATCAATAGCGTCAACCGCAGCGTTAAGGCCATTGTTGTAAAGGTCACGGGCAAAGACCAGATTATCAATATGTATCTTTTTCTTTTCAGCTTTAGACATACTGCGAATCCCGACATGTGAGACCATGCATGTCTCTTTGATACGTGCCATGGTATCCGGTTTACCGGTAACAGGGTCGATGTGATGGGGGTGAGCGCCTAAATGCAGAATACTAAGATTGTTCTCTCGGGTCATTGCAGCACGAACAAGTCCTTCACTGATCATGTGGCTGCCACCAAGAGCAGCCACTAATTTCCCTTTTTTGAAGTGCGAACTTCCCTGACCGGCCAGATCGTCCAGCGCATCGTGCGGTTGTTCCGGGCAAGCTATCGGTTCCAGAGTGAACAGAGCCAGCTCGTTTAGATCGGTGTCGGTTTCAACATCATAGGGAAAGAGCGTATGCGATGCCTGAAGGATGGACTCGGGTCCCTTTTCCATTCCCGCTGTTCTGCCCGTCCCCCTAAACGGAACAGGAAAAATGACTGCTTTAGCAGCATTGTAAAAAGATTTTTTACTTGGCAGATTAAGAAAATCCATTTTTCCTCCTCAAACAACAATGAAGTAACCAAACGATCGGTTTCATCGGTATATCATGCAGGAGTTGTGTCAGCGTTACGAATAATCCTCATCATATCGGTCGTCCAGCGCATCAATGTCATCGTCAGGATCAATATCCATTGGTTCGAGCCGCAGCGGGTCGAGGGATCGAATCAAAAATTCGGTCTCGCAGTCATTGCAGTACACCATATCCTCTTCCTCGCAAAACTCATCAACAACAATATCACCGCCACAGATTACGCACTCTTCAATCTGCACATCTTCTTCATCATTGTCTCTGTTCACCATGGTGTTACCTATAAAACGGGTTAAGAGTACACAGGATGTGGACCCACTTTTTAACGTATCGCCTGACAGAACGCATGTTGCTCTATCAGATGGTAGCTTGGCTCTTTTGGCCATGCTGATGGAAATATACCGCATCCTCTCTGTCAACAGGAAATTGATAAATTTGAATATTCAAGAGCGGTTAATGCATTTTGCCGTTATTTTCCAATATAAACAAAACCAGATCCTGTGAATATTTTTTTGATAAGCATTCCATGTTCCGGATACCTCAACAAAAACAGGCCGAACTCTGTAATTCCTTGCTTTTTAAACAAAAATCCATTAAGCCAATTTCAAAATCAACGCAGACAAACCAATTGATTGCATCTTCTGGTCATTCAAACGACTTTTGATCCAAACAAAAATTTCCTGTTTCTTTTGTCCAAAAGGACAGGCCTCTGTCGACCCTTCGCGCTCGCTGCAGATATACAAAAAGAGGAAATGCCATGCATGTTGTTGCTTTTAACGGAAGTGCCCGTAAAAATGGGAATACTACTCTCATGATCAACTTCTTGTTTGAAGAGCTCAAGAAGGAGGGAATTGCCACGGAAGCAGTTCAGCTGGCAGGCGAACACCCCCATGGATGTATTGCCTGCTACCAATGTTTCAAGCGAAAAAACGGTCGGTGCATCGTTGATCATGATTGTATCAACCTGTGCATTGAAAAGATGGCAGCTGCTGATGCCATCGTTATTGCCTCTCCCACTTACTTTGCAGATATTTCCTGTGAAACCAAAGCGCTTATCGATCGTGCCGGGATGACTTCGCGGGCAAACAACGATATGTTCAAAAGAAAACTCGGCGCAGCTATCGTCACCCAGCGTCGCGCCGGCGGCATTCACGCATTTGACTCCATTAACCATTTCTTCACAATAAGCCAGATGATCATAGTCGGGTCTTCTTACTGGAATATTGGCTTTGGCCGGGAAAAAGGAGAAGTGGCTGATGACAAGGAAGGCATTGCAACAATGCAGGAGCTGGGCAAAAATATGGCATGGCTCTTAAAAAAAATTCACAGTTAACCCCTGAACTGCCGACAATATCGGTCAAGCACTTTTGTCACTGACAAAAGCCGGTACAACGGGCAAGAAGCTTATTCATACGTAGCATTTTAATTTGACCGATACCTCCGGACGTCCTATAAGAAAGCATGGAGACCTGATAGTCATGTTGTGACGTACCAACACCTGTCAGGTCCTGGTACGTTTAAAATCGGAGGATTCCCCATGCTGGCCATCTGTGAAGAGTGTTCAAAAAAATACAATATTGATGAATCTAAAATGAAAGGGGACAGGGCTCGTTTTTCCTGCCAGGAGTGCGGCCATATCATCGTTGTGGTCAGGAAACGAACCGGTCACGTGACAGATCCGGTAAACGCGTCTGAACAGAGTTCACTTAATCAATGAACTTTTCCTGCCGTCAACACTCATCCAGCACTCTTCCCGGTTGCATGTATTATCTGATCTATGCTCATACCTCGTGAAAAACCCTACCTGGAAGGGCTCAATAGTTATTACCTCCAACTGGAACGTTTTATCGAGCACATGCAGGGGGATATCGGTACCGGGAGTATCTATTGCCGATCAGCTCGGATGGAAATGATGATTTACTTCAATGAATCGGAAATCATCAGCAATCTTATTCAGGAAAAAGGACAACAGGCCCACCTTACCCCATCTCTGGAAATTGTTCGCAGCACATTTTACAGCTCCAGCTGTTCGGTTAACGTGTATCAACTGGATGCAAATGCTATCTACTTCTGGGCACAAATGCCTTTCTTTCAAAGAGCTAAGACATCGTTGAAATCATCGGAAATTCCTTTACCGGACCTTATTTTCCGCCTTCGCCAAAAACAGTTTTCAGGATTTATCGACGTGCAACTCTTGAAAAAAGAGGAGGGAGGTATCCTTTTTTTTAACGAAGGAGATCGAATAGGCGGATCGTTTAGCTGGAGTACCGGAGGAATGAGCACATCTGACGAAGATTACAACACTCTACTCAGTCGAATTCAAATAAATGACGGCCTGTTTTCCTTTGGCAGCTTTGTCAGGGAACGATAAGGTCATGCTTTATATGTTGTTTTTATCGTTCTGAATTATCGATTTTTATTTCAACTGAGATTCGGAGTCTTGATTAACAGGCCACCCTTTGCCGGCCAGTTGACCACATGCCGCGGCTATATCTTCCCCTCGGCTTTGACGAATAAAAACAGTAAAGCCACGATCACGCAGTATTTTCTGAAACTCTAATATCCGCTCTTCTTTTGGGCTGTGAAAACGAGCATCCCCGGTTGGATTGACAGACAGTAAATTAATTTTACAGGGGACATTGTGTAACAGATCTGCCAGCTTTTCTGCATCAGTGTCCGCGTCATTCACCCCTTCAAGTAACGTATATTCAAACATGACCCGTTTACGTCGTTTCTGAGGATACGTGCGGGAAGCTTCAATCAGCTGCTGGAGTGGATATCTCCTGTTGATTGGCATTAAGGAAGAACGAACCTCATCATCGACAGCATGCAGAGAAATTGCCAGGTTGACACCTGTCTGTTCGCCTAAAATCTGCATTTGTGGCACCAGTCCACAGGTGGATACTGTAATCCGTCGATTGCTGAAATCGAGCCCACGCTGTTCGGTCAGAATCGAGATCGCATCAAGAACACTCTCCAGGTTGGCCAGTGGTTCCCCCATGCCCATAAAAACAAGGTTGGTGAGTGGTCCCCGCTCATGCGAGAAAGACCATTCCTGTGCTGCACAGACCTGATTCACGATCTCAGCTGTGCGCAAATTGCGATGAAATCCCATCTTTCCGGTCAGGCAAAAGCTGCATCCCATGGCACATCCAACCTGGGAAGACACACAAAGGGTATTTCGCTCCTCTTCAGGGATCAAAACAGATTCAATAACCAGACCGTCTTTCAACCGAAAGCCGAATTTGATCGTGCCATCCATGGAGGACTCTACAAGATAGTCATCAAAACGACTCATGGTTGCTGCTTGTGAAAGGACGGCACGGAACTCTTTGGCCAGATCAGTCATTTGGGAAAACTCTGAAATTCCAGGGCGATAGATCCAGGCTAAAATCTGACGACCACGAAATGCAGGCTGGCCCAATGATTCGACAAAACGTACCAGCTGATCCTGGGTTAGGTCTTTAAGGTCGACCTTTCTTGATTTATTATTCTGCATAATGACGGTCAATACGTGGGGTTTGTAGCACAGTAACACGAATTACAACATGCGCAGGGTCTCCGGTTTTAAAGGAGCATTCTCGCGGATAAGGTCATCAAGAGCGGCAAGTATACTTTTATGATCTCTGGGAAATCGGCCGCTCAAGGAAAAATAGTTGGAGGCATGGTTGGCATGGAACTGGGTGCGAAAAGAGTCAAGATGAGTAATTAAATGTTTCAACTCGATCAGCATCTCTTTCGGACTGGCCAGGCAAAAGTGTCCAGCCGCTGCCTGCTGATACAATGGGGTGTTTTCCAGCAACATCAAGGTTAAAATAGCGATCTGATTGGGCTGTATATGGTTGAGTACTTCTGCTGTGGCTTTTGCGTGGTGCAATGATGCGAGACGACCGGCAATCCCGAGCAGACAGGTGACTGACACAAACATGCCGGCGGCCCGGGCCCGTTGACAGGCAATCACCATTGTCTCACTGTCCACGCCTTTACCAATGGCCTTGAGAGTTGGATCATGACCACTTTCAAGGCCTATATACAATCGCTGTAATCCTGACTGCTTATACGCTGCCAGTTCTGCATCGGTTTTTGCCATGATATTCTGACAGGTAGCGTAGGAACTGATCCGTCGAATCCAGGGCAGTTGCGAACGAATACAAGTCAGTAAGGTAATCATTTGCGAATGGGGTAAAACCAGGGCATCGCCATCGGCTAAAAATAGAGTGGTTTGACGGCGACACCAGTGAGCAGCAAAGTCCAGGTCTCGTTCGATTGCATCCTGCGATTTTATCCGAAACGGCTTGTCGCGATAGGCCCCGCAAAAGGTGCAGCGATGATGTGAACAGCCATGGGTTACCTGCAGTATAATTGAGAAGGCTTCACTTGGCGGCCGAATGATGTTTCCCTGATAATCCATAACAAAATCGTCCCCAATCCATGATCAATAGAGAACTGTAATCACGGGTTGGGGACTAAAGGGCTACTGGTTCTGTTGGGCAAAATCTGCCATAAAAGAGACCAGTTTTTCAACTCCTTCCCGTGGGAAAGCATTATAGATCGAGGCACGACAACCACCAACCGAGCGATGCCCTTTAAGGCCGTCAAGGCCGACAGCTGCAGCTTCACGAATAAACCGGGCTTCAAGCTCCGGTGTGGGGAGGTTGAAGGTAACGTTCATCAATGAACGGGATTCTTTTTCTGCGTGACCACGATACATTTCCATACTGTCGATGGCCTCATAGAGTACGGCTGCCTTTTCACGGTTTATTTTTTCTATGGCAGCCACACCGCCGAAGTTCTTCAGCCAGTTCAACACCCGACCTACGCAGTAGAGGGCAAAGCAGGGAGGCGTGTTGAACATGGAATCTTTCTCAGCATGGGTTTTATACTTCAGCATGGTCGGCACCCTGTCACCGACTTTGTCCAGCAGATCCTCACGAATGATGACTATGGTAACTCCGGCCGGCCCCATATTTTTCTGCGCACCGGCGTACACTATCCCAAACTTACTGACATCAAATGGTCGGCTTAAAATGTCTGATGACATATCAGCCACAAGCATCACTGTCTTGTCGGGCATATCTGGATACTGAGTACCGTAAATGGTGTTATTACTGACAAAGTGGAGATACTGACTATCACTGGAAACTGTATACTCATCATCTTTGGGTACACGCCTGTACGTAATATCCTCACTGGAATACGCCACTTCAACCTTGCCGAAGAGTTGTGCTTCCTGGATTGCCTTTTTCGCCCACACTCCGGTGTTCAGGTACGTTGCCTTCTGATCATGCTGCAGCAGGTTCATCGGAACCATAAAAAACTGGGAAGATGCACCGCCCTGGAGGAAAAGGAGCTTGTAGTTTGAAGGTATATTCAACAACTCGCGGAGCAATGCCTCTGTTTCGTCTGCCACATCCATGAAAAGTTTAGAGCGATGACTCAGTTCTATCAACCCCATGCCGCTGTCTTTAAAATTGACAATATCGACTGCCGTCTCTTGAAGGACTGAGTAGGGGAGGGTGGCTGGTCCGGGACTGAAATTGTAAATTCTTTCAGGCATTACTTTCTCCTTGCTGTTAAAATGGCTGATATATGGATGTTATCGACTGATCTGTCGTAAGGCTTCATAAAGAACGATACCCGCAGCCATTGCCAAATTGAGACTGCGGATATTAGGATTGTGCATGGGGATGGTCAGACAGCGGTCACTATACAGACTCAATATATCCTCAGGCAAGCCTTTTGTCTCTTTGCCAAAGATGAACTTGTCTCCGCGGTTGAATTGAGCACTGGTATAGATATTTTTAGATTTTGTCGTTAAAAAATAGAGTTTGTTTTCATCTTGAGCTTGCAGAAAAGTATCTAAATTTTCCCAATGGTTAATCTGTACATGGGGCCAATAGTCAAGGCCGGCTCGTTTGAGATGCTTGTTGTCAGTCGCAAACCCCAAAGGATGTATCAGGTCGAGCACCGTATCAGTGGCTCCGCACAAACGGGCGATTGATCCCGTATTGGGAGGAATTTCCGGTTCAACAAGAACGATATGAAGGGTGGAATAGGGCGTTTGCATGTGATTGTTCAACGTAACGGCAAAAAACTGAAACTGTTCTATGTACAGAATATGGATAGAGGTTGCAAATTTAAAAATACCCTTTAATCTGGATCTCTTTATTCATTACAGATAATGCCATTCTGGGGTACTATATAAATTCATGCATGTCTTTGTTTTTTCACACAATCTCAATTTTCTAATCTAAACACAGTTTTTTCTATCAGCGGACACGATTATGGCGCTCATCGTTCAGAAATACGGAGGATCATCGGTAGGCTCTACTGACAAGATAAAAGGGGTGGCTGAACGGGTGCTCAATACCCATAAGCAAGGCAACCAGATGATCGTGGTGTTATCGGCAATGTCCGGAGAAACCGACCGGCTGGTCGAACTCGCCCTTGCCATGCAAGAGATCCCTGATCAGCGGGAAATGGACATGCTCATCGCCACCGGTGAACAGGTCAGCATAGCTCTTTTTGCCATGGCCATTAAGAACTTAGGGTATGATGCGGTCTCCCTGCTGGCTGATCAGGTGGCCATTCATACCGACACGATGCATACCAAGGCCCGTATTCAAGAAATTGATGCGGTGCGGATTAAGAAACATCTGGATAACGGTAAAATTGTCGTTATTGCCGGATTTCAAGGAGTAACCGACAACGGTGACATCACGACGCTTGGTCGCGGTGGCTCTGATACGACCGCAGTTGCTTTAGCCGCTGCCATGCAGGCCGATGCCTGTGAAATTTTTACCGATGTCGAAGGGATATATACAGCAGATCCCGGTATCTGTGCCAAGGCAAAAAAAATAGACTACATCAGTTACGATGAGATGCTGGAACTGGCCAGTCTCGGGGCCAAGGTGTTAGATATTCGATCAGTAGGTTTAGCAAAAAGATTTGGCGTGCCTGTGCATGTCCGTTCAACTTTTTCAAATAATACTGGCACATGGGTTGTTAGGGAGGACAAAATTATGGAGTCCATGCTGGTTTCCGGCATTACGTACAGTAAAAATGAAGCTAGGATCACCATTAAACAAGTGCCGGATCAGCCTGGAATTGCGGCGAAAATATTTCTTCCTATTTCAGATGCAGGTATTTTGGTCGATATGATCATTCAAAATACCGACGACGGTCACCTCACTGACATGACCTTCACTGTTTTACGAAGAGACTATGACCAGGCCATGAAAATTCTGCACAAGGTTGCCAAGGAAATCAACGCCAAGACCGTGACGGGTGACAAAGATATTGCAAAAATATCGATCGTGGGCGTTGGCATGCGCAATCATCCGGGCATTGCCTCCACAATGTTTCAGATCCTGGCAAAAGAAGGGGTCAACATGATGATGGTGTCCACTTCAGAGATCAAAGTTTCTTGTGTTATTGCAGAAAAATATACAGAACTGGCTGTTCGGGCGCTTCACGATGCTTTTGCCCTGGACAAAGAAAACGTCCCGCTGGAAGAGGATGAATAGGGTATGGCCAGAGTTATTCAACTTTACGACACCACACTGCGGGACGGGACTCAGGCTGAAAACTTTAATCTCTCAGTAGATGACAAGATCAAAGTCTGTCGCCAGCTGGATCGGATTGGTATTGATTTTATTGAGGGTGGCTGGCCTGGATCGAATCCGCTGGCAGTTGCATTTTTTGAGCGCATGCGGAATGTTGAGCTTCAACATGCAAAACTAACGGCCTTTGGCTCAACTCGACATTTTCAGAAACCTCCGGAAGCGGATGGTAACATACAGGCACTGCTGGCGGCCAAGACACCGGCAATAACCATATTCGGGAAAAGCTGGGATATTCATGTAATCGATGCGTTACGGATTGAACTTGAAGATAATTTGAAGATTATCGAAGATTCTCTCGCCTACCTGCGTCCCCGGGTGCAACATCTGATCTATGATGCGGAGCATTTTTTCGATGGGTTTAAGAATAACCGGGAGTACTGTCTGGCAACCATCGGCAAAGCAATAAAAGGCGGAGCAGAGACTGTTGTCCTCTGCGACACCAATGGTGGAACGCTCCCTCATGAAATCCCGGAGATCATGCAGCGCGTACAGCAGTTCTGTTCTGAACAGGGAGCACGTGCGATCAGACTTGGTATTCATGCACATAATGATTCGGAAACCGCTGTTGCCAATGCTTTGATGGGTGTTCATCTTGGGGCGAATCACGTACAAGGGACAATCAACGGGTTTGGCGAACGTTGCGGCAATGCCAACCTGACGTCTATTATCCCGGCATTGATTTTTAAAATGGGACTGGAGTGTAAGGTCGGCAAACGTATTGACCAGTTGTATACCACTGCCCGGATGGTCAACGAACTGGCTAACTTGCCACATAATCGATATCAACCCTATGTCGGCGAATCAGCCTTTGCCCATAAAGGTGGCGTGCATATCAGTGCCGTACAACGCAACCCAATGACGTATGAGCATATTGCTCCTGAGAAGGTCGGCAACATTCGTCGGGTTCTGGTCTCTGATCAATCCGGTAAAGCAAACATCTTGCTGAAGGCACAGAAATATGGCCTGGACGTCCATCAGGATGACGCGATGGTAGCTTCGATTGTAGCTGAACTTAAACGGCTGGAAAATTCAGGCTATCAATTTGAGGCGGCTGAAGCCAGTTTCGAATTGTTGATGCGTCGGACCATGGGACTTCATCGCGATTTTTTTCAACTTGAAACTTTCCGGGTTATTCACCATACCTTTGATCAACACCCCCCTGTTACCGAAGCCACTATCCGACTTTACGTTGACGGTAAAGAGGTACATACTGCCTCAATGGGCGATGGTCCTGTCAATGCCCTTGACCGAGCCCTGCGTAAAGCACTGACCCGTTTCTACCCGGGTCTTGAAGATATGGAGCTTGTTGATTACAAGGTGCGGGTTCTGACCGGCGAACACGGTACCGGTGCAAAGGTCCGAGTACTGGTGGAGACTAAGGATCTGGAAAAGAGCTGGGGAACCGTGGGGGTTTCTGTAAACATTATTGAAGCGAGCTGGCTGGCTTTGGTTGACAGTATCAATTATAAGTTGATCAAGGATGAAAAAAATAACCACTGACAGGGCCGGTTCAGGTACCAACTCGTCAAACAGGGACAAGCAAACGCTTGTCCTTTTTGTTTTGGGATGCTTCATGGTTGGTTTACCTTTTCTAGTACAACATGCAGAATCACCACCAAAACACCAGTATACGTGGGCACCTCAAGATGACAACAGTGCATGGCAGGTCGTCAGCACCAGGTATTGCCTTGTTGTGCAAGACAGGGCAGCAGACAGTACGTTGGTTCATCAGCAGAAAATAAACGGACAAGAGAAAATCCCACCAGCATTTGCCTTGTTTTTTAACCAACCTTTGCCCGTGAACACATGTCAGGAACAGGACTTAAAAATGCTTCCCGGAATCGGACCGCGTCTTGCCGCTGCTATCGTAACGACGCGATCAACAAAAGGGCGATTCACAGGTCCGGAGGATTTGCTTGAGGTCCCAGGCATCGGGCCGATAATCTTGCAGCGTCTCTCACCATTCATCAGCTTTGAATAAGATCAGCAATGCTATCATCTTCCATTCAAAAACCGATTGTCGTCCTGATCGGCCCGACAGCCATCGGTAAGACAGCGCTGTCACTTGAAATTGCTGATCGGATCCAGGCTGAAATTGTTTCCATGGATTCGATGCAGATCTATCGCTACATGGATATCGGGACCGCCAAGGCGAGTAATGAGGAACGCCGGCAAGTTACTCATCACCTGATCGATATTGTTGATCCTGATGAGCAGTACAATGCAGCCAGATTTGTAACTGATGCCAGAAAGGCCATCGAACATATCCATGCTCATGGGAAAATACCCTTTATAACCGGCGGGACAGGGCTCTATCTTTCCTCATTACTCAATGGACTGTTCGACACTGTTAAAGTTTCTCCTGAAGTTCGGGCCTCACTTTTGCACAGATTGGCTGAACAGGGTAGGGAAGCGCTTTATGCTGAGCTATGTGCAGTTGATCCAATCAGCAGTCAGCGTATTCACAAAAATGATACCCAGCGTTTAATTCGTGCCCTGGAAATTTATCATGCTACGGGCATCCCATGGTCATCGCATTTGCACCGACAACAACAAGTGCCCCGACCCTTATTTTCCCGACTACTGATCTTAGGCTTGACCTGTGATCGGGAACTGCTCTATAACCGCATTCACCAGCGTTCAGTTGCTATGATGGGAGACGCCTTTCTGGAAGAGGTGTCCTGGCTTCTCAATCAGGGGTATGAAGCGCACCTTCCATCAATGCAATCAATTGGTTATCGACATATGATAGCTGTTATTAACAGAACCTGTGATTGGGAAACAGCCACCGCGACCCTGGTTCGGGATACCAGGCGTTATGCGAAAAGACAACTCACCTGGTTCCGACGTCAGCAGCAGGTGCAATGGTATTCCAGCAAAAAAACGAATGAAATTTTTTCAGCTATTAATGCCTTCCTGCAATAAACTCCCGGTGGATATAGAGTGTGAATCGTTTTTCTTTTAAATATACTCTGCTTTGTCAGCGCACATCTGAAGAACGAACCTTTGGCAGGTTGATGACTAAAGAGTTTGGTATTCCCGAACCAGTCGGTGAGCTGCTGCACAGTCGAGGCATCACAACACTCGACCAGGCGCAGGAGTTTCTGTATCCTCATCTATCGATGCTCCCATCCCCGGACAGGATGAAAGATATGGACAAGGCAGTTACGTGCATAATAAATGCGTGCAATGAACAGCAGCCGATTTTCATCCATGGAGACTATGATGTTGACGGTATCAGCGCCACCGCGCTTTTAATCTCTTTTTTCACCGAAATCGGGCAAAGGGCTTATTACTATATACCCAACAGGCTCAAGGAAGCTTATGGACTTTCTTTTGCGTCCATAGATCGATTGCTCGCCCAATGTCCAGGGCAGGGTGGAGTACTCATTTCGGTTGACTGTGGCATTACAGCTGTTGAAGAAGTTGAATACGCCCGGCACCAGGGTCTTCGGGTTGTTATAACTGATCATCATGAAGCTCCGGAACAACTACCTCTTGCCGATGCTATTCTCAACCCTAAGCAACCAGGATGCACCTTTCCTTGCTCATTTCTGTCAGGAGTAGGGGTTGCTTTCTTTCTGCTCATCGCTTTACGAAGAGCCATGGGCCTGTCACTCAATCTGAAGAAGTACCTTGATTTTGTTGCTCTTGGTACAGTGGCTGATGTTGTACCTTTGCAGGGGGTGAATCGTATTTTAGTTCGATCCGGGCTTGAAGTTATATCGTCAAAGCATCGGTTAGGTGTGGATTTTTTGTGTCGAAAAAGCGGGTTGACTGGCAGGGAAGCGCTGTCGGAAGACATCTCTTTCCGCCTGGCCCCAAGAATGAATGCAGGTGGCCGGTTAGGCAATCCGTCAAAGGGTGTAGAATTACTTCTTGCTGAAACAGCAACAAATGCACAGATGCTGGCTGAACAACTGGAGACCATGAACCTGGCAAGGAAACAGTTAGAAGCTTCAGCTTTAGCGGTTTTACAAGAGAACTATCAAGAACAACTTTCCGCACAAAGCTCCAGTATCATACTGTATCATCCTGATTGCCATGTCGGTGTGCTGGGAATTTTAGCTTCACGACTGGTTGATCGTTGCGGCAGGCCGGTGCTGGTGTTCTCAGATGATGTCCAGAATGCATCTGTACTGCGTGGATCCGGACGATCAATTCAAGGTATCAATCTGTACCACGTTCTGGAAGAGTGTGCAGCGTCGATAGAACAGTTCGGTGGACATGCAATGGCAGTCGGCTTATCAGTACGTAGAGAGAATCTATCTCAATTCAAAAGAGACTTTGATGAGCAAATCAAACGTATGATTTTAATGATAGAGAACAGAGTTCATACAACAGTTGATTACTTTCTGCCTAATGCCAATATGCTCTCTACTTCTTTTGCCAACGCACTGCAGATGATGCAACCATTTGGGGAAGGCAATCATGAACCGTGTTTACTTCTGGCTGAACAACATCTGTTACGGACAAGGTCACGGAATGGTCACCTCTTATTTCAGCTGCAAGGAGGGGAGGGCGTGCTGCCAGGTATTGGCTTTAATCTTGCGGAAGAGTTCTTTGATTGTCCGCAACGAGCCAATCTTATTTTCCATTTAAAACGTTCCTGGTTTAAAGGTGTCGAACGCACTCAGATTCAGGCATTGGAGCTGCACCGACCTGATCGCGATAGCTCTACTTGATTTAACATAATATATATTATGCGACATTTGAAATATCTACAACAGGCTGCCGCCTGACGAGACAAACTCTCCATTTTCTCGTTTCTTCCAACACCTATCTTTACTTGTGAGAATCTACATGAACCGTGATATCTATCAAGAACCCCTTGTTTCTCGTTATACCAGTCGTGAGATGCAGGAACTGTTTTCAGAACGTTATAAATTCACCCACTGGCGAAAATGTTGGACCGCTCTGGCTGAAGCCCAGTACGAACTTGGATTACCTGCTGTGACAGCAGAGATGGTTGCAGAATTGAAAGCAAACATTGATAATATCAACTTCGAGGTGGCCACTGCCAAGGAACGTGAAATTCGTCATGATGTCATGGCGCACGTATATGCCTACGGTCAGCAGTGTCCCTTGGCTGAACCAATTATTCATCTGGGTGCGACTTCACAGTTTGTCGTCTGTAACACCGATCTGTTTATCCAGAAACAGGCCCTGCAGCTCATTAAAAAAGCCCTGATCAAGGTCATCTCCAATTTAGCCCATTTCAGTGTAACGCATAAAGACATGGCCACTCTTGGCTACACCCATTACCAGCCGGCTCAACCGACGACTGTTGGCAAACGCAACACACTGTACATACAAGACCTTCTCATGGATCTTGATTATCTTGAACAACTTGAAAATCACATAAAAGCACGTGGCGCCAAGGGAACTGTCGGTACACAGGCTACGTTCATAGAACTTTTTAACGGTGATCATGAAAAGGTTCGCCAACTCGATCAGTTAGTTGCTCAAAAAATTGGTTTTACCCAGACCTTTGCCGTAACCGGACAAACGTATCCCCGTAAACTTGATATGAAAACAGTTGAAACTTTATCGGGGATCGGAGCTTCCGCTCACAAATTTGCTGTTGATTTACGCTTACTGTCCAATTTGAAAGAACAGGAAGAACCGTTTGAGAGTAAACAGGTGGGCAGCTCGGCAATGGCATACAAGCGTAACCCGATGCGAGCAGAACGTATGACAGGCTTGGCTCGAAAACTGATGGGATTACCAGGCAACTTTGCTGCCACCGCCGCTAATCAGTGGTTTGAGCGAACCCTGGATGATTCAGCTATTCGCCGGATGGATATTCCGCAGGCCTTTCTACTGACAGACGCAATTTTGAAGATTTATATGAATATTACCAGTAAAATGGTTGTTTATCCGAAACAAATAGAGAAACATCTAAAAGAAGAACTCCCCTTTATGGCCACTGAAAAAATTCTCATGGCCTGTGTGGAGCGTGGAAAAAGCCGGCAGGAGATGCATGAAATAATACGAGAGTATTCTGTAGCCGCTGGTTTTGCGGTTAAACACGAGGGCCTTGCCAATAACCTGCTTGAACTGCTTGCGCAAGATGACCGTGTCCCCTTCAGCCAACAGGAACTTGATGCTCTTTTGGGTGATTATCAAGCGTTTACCGGTCGAGCAGCAATGCAAACAGTGGAGTTTCTTCAACAGTACGTTGACCCCATACTTGAAAAATACAAACACATAATTAAAGATATTGACGCGACTATAGCCGTTTAATCTGTTGTATCAGTAAACCTTGTTCACTGTTTTCTTGCACTCAATGCCTAAACTTATCACCTACCCTCTTTTAATTAAACCCTGTAAGATCAGCTGGTTGAGATTTATACTAGAGGGATATGACGGCTTGGCCATCCTTTCCACCATTACTGCTGAAATCGGCTTGGTCAGTATTCAGACCTTTGATTGTCATTATATGAAAACCATGCGGATTTTAGAGGCACTGGCTGAAACTCTGACGCCCGATCGTACCGACATTCATCCGAAATCAACGGGATAATAGTCTTAATGAGCAGAAAATTATACATTAAAACCTTTGGCTGTCAGATGAATGAGCGAGACTCAGAGGTCATTGCACAACTGCTTACTCAAGAAGGATTTGTAACGACCTCTGTGCAGGAGGAGGCTGATCTTATTCTGGTTAATACCTGTAGTATCAGAGAAAAAGCGGAACAAAAGGCCTTCAGTCTGATTGGTTCACTGCGTGAAGAAAAAAAGAAAAATCCCTCTTTAGTTGTTGGTGTGATCGGTTGTGTTGCCCAGCAGGAAGGTGAACATCTCCGATCACGCATGCCCCATGTCGATTTAATTGTCGGTACTCAGCAAATTTATCGCTTACCTGCAATGCTCGATCGTCTGTTAAGCGGGATGACCCAAAAAGAGATTGCCACCAATATGGAGTCATCTTTTTCAATCCCCCCTTTTCAGAAACTGCTTGTTAACAACGAAAAAACCGCGATCACGCCTGGATTTAAGCAGTTTGTCACAATCATGCAGGGGTGTGATAATTTTTGCAGTTACTGTGTTGTTCCGACAACAAGAGGCAGGGAGATCAGCCGGTCTGTACGTGATATTCTGGAAGAGGTAGAGCTTCTTGTTGAACAAGGGGTGCGGGAGATTACCCTGCTGGGACAAAACGTCAACTCGTATGGCGCCACCAACACAGTGGATCCAAGGCCGGTCTCCTTTCCGCAGCTTTTGCGCAAGGTATCGGCTGTGCAAGGTTTGCAAAGGCTTCGTTTTACCACCTCGCACCCCAAGGATCTGTCAGAAGAACTGATGCAATGTTTTGCAGAACTGGAAAATCTTTGCCCGCACTTTCATCTGCCGGTCCAATCAGGGTCCGACAAAATTTTACAACGTATGAACCGCAAGTACACTGTAGAGAGTTATCTTCAAAAAGTTGCCAAGCTTAGACAGTATCGTCCGGATATCGCCTTGGCAACAGATGTGATTGTCGGATTTCCCGGCGAGACTGATGTAGATTTTGCCGCGACAATGCGTCTTTTGCAAGAAGTCCGGTTCCATGGCTCCTTCTCCTTTAAATATTCAGATCGCCCTCATACACGATCCACAAGTTTTACAGACAAGGTTCCGGAAGAAATAAAATCCAAACGCCTCGCCACTTTCCAGAAGGAGCAAAACAAAATCAGTTTACAACGGAACAGAGAATACTTAGAAAAAACAGTTGAGATTATGATTGAATCAATACTGGACGGAGAAATTAAAGGACGCACCGCCACCAACCATATGGTCCATGCTGCAGGAAATGTTGACTCCTTACTCCCTGGAGACCTTGCCCTGGTGATTATCGAACATGCGGGTAATCATTCGTTGAAAGGTCGACTTTCTGAATAGCAAAATTACTACTTATTTAAATACTATGATCGATCTACATTCTCATTCTTTCTTCAGTGATGGCGCGCTGGTACCTGCCGAACATGTACGACGCGTTGAAACCCTTGGCTACACTGCTATAGCAATCACTGACCATGCCGATTCTTCAAATATTTCCATCCTGATACCAGCTCTGTTACGGGCCGCCAAAGACATGAACCCCGTCAACCGTACACAACTGATCGTCGGGGTTGAACTTACACATGTACCGCCACCCCTTATCGCTCCGCTTGCTGCACAGTCTCGGGAACTTGGTGCACAACTGGTGGTTGTCCACGGTGAATCTCCCGTTGAACCTGTCGCTCCAGGCACAAATCGTGCAGCCCTGGAGGCCGATATCGATCTTTTAGCCCATCCCGGTTTTATTACTGAGGAGGAGGCTCAGTTGGCCGCTAAAAATAATATCTTCCTTGAGCTGTCCGGACGAAGAGGTCACAGTCTCACCAATGGCCATGTCGCTAAAATGGCGGAACGGACCGGTGCTCAATTAGCGATTAATGCCGATGCGCATGCACCAGGCGATTTTTTAACACCGGAGATGGCCGAGCGGGTTGGCTTAGGTGCGGGATTAAGCCGGGAACGTTATCTGCAAATCAGGCACGACATGGCGGTTTTTGTTCACCAGTTAAAACCCCTCACCTGAACCGGCTGCTCTCGGTAACTTTTTCATTTAGGAAACTATGCACTATCAAGGAACCATTTATCGCCCCCCCAGTGAGGCCAACAGTATTTTATTACAGGTCACAACAGGTTGCTCGCACAACAGATGCACCTTCTGTGGAATGTATAAAGACAAACGTTTTACTCTCGTTCCTAACGATATCATTTATGCTGATATCGACTATGCTGCCCGCAACATGTCGTATGCCAGACGTTTGTTTTTATGTGATGGTGATGCCCTGATTTTACCTTTTGCCAAACTGCAGACTATTCTCAAGCAGATCAAGGAAAAACTGCCGCGAGTTGAAAGGGTCGGTCTCTACGCGAACGGTAAAAACCTACGAACAAAAACAGTTGAAGAACTGCGCATACTTCGTGATCTGGGCCTGGGTATTATCTATATGGGATTGGAGAGTGGCAACAACGACACCTTGCAACAGATGTGCAAAGGTATGACTGCAGAAGAGATGATCGCCATGGGACACAAGGTGAAGGCAGCCGGTATTCCGTTGTCCATAACCGTGCTCTTGGGTATTGCCGGCAAGGAAGATTCGCCGGCCCATGCCGTGGCAACAGGGAAAGCGCTTACAGCTCTGGATCCTGAATATGTCGGGGCACTGAGTCTTATGGTTGAACCGGGAACGCCTCTCTCTGCCCAGATTCAGGCAGGTGAGTTTGTTGTTCCCGAACCTTTGGCAATCTTACAGGAATTGCGCACGATGATTGCCAACACTCACCTCACCAACGGCCTGTTCCATGCAAACCATGCCTCGAACTACCTCCCCATTCGCGCCAAACTACCTGAAGAGTATACAGCAACCTTACAACTGATCGACCAGGCGCTTGCTGGTGACAGGCCACTTAAGCCTGAGTACATGCGGGCTCTGTAACCTTGCTTTGCATGCGCACCGTCATACAAACAAGGTAACCTATCATCCCTGCCCCCTGCTATCCCCGGTTGAGTCTCTTTCTTCGTATATACTATGCAACAAGAAAACCATCGTTTAGTGACAATTACCACATCGTATATCGAACTGGACAAACTGCTCAAACGGGAAAATATGGTGGCCAGTGGTGGTGAAGCAAGATTTCTTATCAGTCAAGGCACAGCCCTGGTGAACGGCTCCAAGGAAATCCGCAAACGTCGCAAGCTCTATCCTGGAGATACGGTTGATTTCGATGGTGTCACTTTGCACATCACCACTTCATCCTCCTGTTCTGCTCAAAAAGGCCTTGTTGAACAGGAGGATTGAGCATGGTCAGCGAGTTAACCTGTCCTGGGCCTCCTGATAACGATTTTTTGTTTTCTCCAGAATGTCAGCAGGGATTGCCGGTGGTGGTGGTTGTTTATTCCACTGCAGAGAAGAGAGAAAATCTCGCAGGAACTGTTTATCAAAACTCGGCTGTCCTTTTCCCGGTGTATACTGATCAAGTGGCCAGAATCGTGAGGAATCCGGTGTCAGCACCTCATCAACCAAGGTGAGCGTATCACCGTCCAGCCCCATTTCAAATTTCGTATCAGCAATGATTATGCCTTTTGTACGGGCATATTCAGCGGCACGTTGATAGAGCTGAACACTCACATCAGCCATCTGCTCGGTTAAAGTATCGCCAATCAACTGCCGCATCTGTGCCAGTGATATGTTTTCATCATGCAGTCCTTGATCAGCCTTTGTTGAAGGCGTAAACAACGGCTCAGAGAACTGTTCGGACTCACGCATGCCTGCCGGCAACTCAAATCCACAGACCGTGGTGTTTTTTTGGTAGGCACTCCAGAACGAGCCGCTCAAATACCCTCGAACAATGCATTCGACGGGCACAACCCGGGTCCGTTTGACCAGCATGGAGCGCCCCTCTAACTGCGTTTTATACTGCTGACATACTGCTGGAAACTCGCTGATTTCAGCACTGATCAGGTGGTTGGGAACAATGTCGCTGAGCAACCTGAACCAAAACAAAGAGATGGCGGTGAGGATCTTCCCTTTTCCCGGAATCGGCTCCGCCATCACCACATCATAGGCTGAGATCCGATCCGTTGCCACCATCAGCAGTTTGTCTGCATGGCCGGGAATCTCGTACATATCCCGCACCTTACCCCGGTGTATCAAAGTTAAATCCGGACATTCGGTTGTTATGATAGCCGCATCCATATAGCACTCCTTTTTTATTGACCCATTAAACCTATTCTTTCCTGTCCCAGCATGTTTCTTGACAAGCACAGTCCGGATCTTACCTTGTCTGACAACAACCATTACATTCACAACCCCGTTACAGAGGTGTATATCATGACATTTGTACGTTTTACCGATCGCCCACCCTTTCGTAATCCATGGGCTGAATTTGAACGCATTCGCCAAGGGCTTGATGAACTTTCCCGAACATATATCGAAAGAGGAAAGGGGCAAGGATTAGCCAATGTCTACCCTGCCCTCAACATGTATGAGGCGACTGATCGTCTGGTAATAACCGCCGAATTACCAGGTGTAAAGGTGGACAACCTTGATCTTTCCCTGGAGGGTGACACGCTCACTTTGCAAGGTAAACGAGACCGCCGCCAGAGTGAGAGCGGGATCTCGTATCACCGCCGAGAAATTGAAGCAGGAAGTTTTAGTCGATCCATAGCATTACCCGTCAAAGTTGATCCGGAACAAGTCGATGCTCGCCTTGCAAACGGCATCCTCACCATTACTCTGTTCAAGGCATCCGCTGCTACGCCACGTCAAATTAAAGTCAATGCAGAGTAGAGAGGTTATCATGACTGAACAGGAACTGAAAATTCAAGAAAAAAAAGCTGCACAACTCAGCGGTGAACAGACAAAAAATGAGCTTTACTTTGCGCCGCACGTTGATATTTACGAAACAGATCAAGAAGTTATAGTTATTGCAGATATGCCGGGAGTAGTTACGGATGACCTCGACCTTTCCCTTGAGGACAGCATCCTTACCATCCAGGGCCGTCGACTTCCCCCTGCGCAATCCGGCCGTCTTATTCTTGAAGAATATGAAACCGGTCATTATCTGCGTCGCTTTACAGTTGCTGAAACCATTGATCAAGAACGTATTGCAGCTTCCTTAACCGATGGTGTTCTTACGGTACGACTGCCAAAGATCCAACCACTGCAACCCAGAAAAATTGAAGTTCAGATTGGCTGATTGCATTTTGTGGAGAGTTTTGCTATTGAATCTGTTCATCTGACAGGGTGCGCGTAAAATCAGGACAAGCGGGGTTGGTATATCCCACCAATTCCGCAACCAAAGAACCGATCACTATTTTAGAATGAATTTCAAGCGGTATCCGGCATCGATCGTCGGTGAGCCAGAGCGTTGTATTACCGCTCTTTTCATACAGCCCTTTAAACGGCATCTGTGGTTGTACCACCAAAGTGTTTTTAGAACCAAACCGAGTTCGCCGTTTCTCTTTCCCCACAACAGTGACTTTAACCTCATGTCGTTTTTTATCGGCAAAGGTTGGAACAATAATTGATTCTCCCTCGGTAAATGCGAGGGATCGGGTAATGACGAACGCAGCAAATTCGTTATACGTTGGTCCGGTTATCTCAATTCTCTGTTCATCCTGCTTGTTTTTCCGATACCAGACCAGATGGTTTGCTTGATCATACCGTGTGAATCTGTGTATCTCGCGACCAAAACCTTCCTTTTGATGAACCGTGTACTGGTAGGGTAATTTCATGGGCCCTGAAACCAGACATGCAAAGGTGTCATTAACGGGATACAGCATTTTCAGTGGACCGGCATCCGTAATATGTGCTGATATATTAAAGATGTCTGCTTTCGTTGAATCCCGTTGAATCGTCATCTTGATGTCACCGATTTTAACCCCCCCGCCCCAGGTGACAGCATAACGCAACATCTCATCTCCAGAAAAAATAACAGCTAAAATATTCTGATCGATCTGTGCCGGTGGAGGCTGATATTCTTGAGCCGCCCCTTCTTTTATCGCGCTAAAAGTCGTCAGCGCGAGGACTGTTAACAGCAAAAACGTTCGTGGTCTCATGCCGTCAATCAGTCGCCAGCGATAACCAGGTGGCAAAAAAGAGGGTTAAGGCAATCAGACCGTTCATTGAAAAAAAAGATTGCTGAATACGCGTCAGATCCCTGGGATTAACAATAAGATGCTGATAAAATAAGGCAAAACCTGTAATGATAATGCCGGAATAATACCAGAAGTTTAATTGCATCTGCATGCCGACCAGTGTGAAGAGGAGAAAGGCAAAAGCATGAAAGATGACTGCGATGCGAAAGCTGTTCCGCCGACCGAAAATTGCCGGCATTGAGAACAGCCCTGTTTTCCGATCAAATTCCGTATCAAGGCAGGCGTAGATACAATCAAAACCAGCTACCCAAAAGAGTACTCCAAGGGAAAGTACCCATGGGTAAGCATCAAAGCTCGCGGCAACGGCAATCCAGCCGCCCAGCGGTGAAAAGGCAAGTGCAACACCGAGCACGACATGGCATAACCAGGTGAAACGTTTGGTTAACGAGTAGAATAAAGTCAGCCCCAGTGCAAAAGGTGCTATGGCCAGGGCCAGTGGGTTGAGCATAAAACAGGCGAAAAAAAACAGTGTTCCTGCCAAGGTGACCATCGCCCACGATGCAGAAAGACTCACCTGCCCTGCCGGCAATGCTCGGTCAGCGGTCCTGGGGTTGGCAGCATCAAAACGTCGGTCGACTATTCGATTAAACCCCATGGCACAGGTCCGGGCACCAACCATTGCCGCAATAACCCAGAAAAATGTATACAAGGTGGGCATACCACGTTGGGCAAGAAAGGCGCCCATCAGTGCAAAAGGCATGGCAAAAACAGTATGCTCGAACTTGATCATCTCAAGCAGAATGACAATTTTTCTCCACATATTCATCCCTCTTGAGCCCAGCGTTTTACTTCAGTTTCATCAACAGAAACACCAAGAAGATCACAGAGTCGGGCTCCGAAGTGTCTGGCCAGATCTTCAAGAGTTTGGGGGGAATGATAAAACGACGGCATGGGCGGACAGATTGTAGCGCCGGCATCGTGAGCGGCCAGCATATTGCTGAGATGGGTCCGGTTCAATGGGGTTTCCCGTACGGCCAGCAGCAGAGGTCGCCGTTCCTTGAGGGTGACATCTGCACAACGGTGCAATAAGTTTGCACAGTATCCTCTTGCAATGGCTGCCAGGCTGCCCATACTGCATGGTAAAACAACCATGGCATCATACAGAGAGGAGCCGGATGCCGGAGGAGCAAAAAAATCATCGTGGCTAAACCACCGGGACACCGGCGCTAGATGTTCAGGCTGCACTCCGAGCTCAAACTGCAACACTTTACGGCCGGCCTCAGAAACAATGCCGTGTACTTCCACCTGTTGCGCAGCTAATAACCGCAAAAACGGCGGTAGGTACAGCATACCGGTTGCACCGGTAATGCCGAGAATGATGCGTGGACGTTTATCTGCGGTCATTCTTTGACCCCTATATAAATTGAAACAATACCAAAGGTAAGGGGTTTTCTTTCTATCTGCACAAAGCCGGCTTCCCGCATCATGGCTAACAACTCTTGCGGCTCATAAAAAGCTGCGATTGAAGAGGCAAGATACTGATACGCCTCTTTATCACCGGAAATTAAACCAGCCACTGCGGGCAGGACCCTGTTTAAATAAAAAGTATATATCGGTTTAATCACCACATTGGTCGGGCGAGAGAACTCCAGAATAAGCAGTTTACCACCAGGCTTCAGAACACGGTGCATTTCCCGTAATCCCTGAATGACATTGGCAAGGTTACGCACACCAAAGGCAACCGTGCATCCCCAGAAAACATTGGCTGGTGCAGGGATGAGCTCGCCATCACCACAAGTTGGAAAAATACGGCCTGCCCGATCATCGTTGGGCAGGCTTGCAATACCTGACCGTACCATATCCTCACAAAAATCAACGGCTAACACAGATCTTTGTGAAGATTGCCGCGTTAGCTCAAGGGAGAGCGGCAGGGTTCCGGCGCAGAGATCAAGGATCCAGCCATCAGGAAAAGATCGCAGCAAACGTGTGGTCCGCCATCGCCAGTATCGATCAATCTGTAAAGATAACAGAGAGTTGAGAAGGTCGTACCGACCGCTGATTGCAGCGAATTTAGTTTTGACAAACTGTTTTTTATCCTCTGGAGATTCATTGTCCATCCGGGGCATAGTGTGCTGTAAACTTGTATCAAAGATTATTCAAAAATTTTCAGAGGTAAAGCACTGGCAGGAACTTCACCGCGATCAACCATATATTGAAAAAACTGTTCGAGTGCCTGCAACTTCACCGCTGAAAGATCATGTTCTATGCCCATAAGATACCGGGAGCACGTCTCACAGTCCATGGGAATACGCCGGGCCACTCTCTCACAAATATCTGCCATCTGTACAGTTCCCTGCTGCCGACAGTCAACCAAAGCTTTGCGGATAGCCCGAGCAGCTGCAGGCTGTTCACGAAGAAAGGCCTCGCGAACAGCGCAGACTGAAAACACAAATGGCAAGCCTGTCCGCTTATGCCACATCTCACCTAAATCAAGATGCAGGGGATACTGCTTCTCTGCACGAAGACGAAGAGCATCATCACCGATGGCCAAAACAGCGCTTACCTTGTCTTTCTGCACTGTTGGGCCATACACCTCACCTGTTTCATACCGTGGTTTCACCCCATAAAACTCTTCAAGGATGATCATGACCAGTCGGATGGATGTATCGGATTGGGCGGTTAATTTAACTAATTTGCCGTCAAGCTCTTCCGGAGGAAGATGTGAAAAAAGAAACACTGAACCAACCGGCCCGGTGGCGCTGATAGACAGATCCGCCAGAATCTGATACCGTTCGGGCTGAATGGCATAGGCATAGGATGAGACAAACCCCATATCAATCTGATCATTGGCCAACATGGTATTCAACTGACTCGGCTGCCCTTCAACCATGACCCATTCAGCAGGCATTGTGCGCTCTTTCCACACTTCATAAATCGGCGCTGTATTGATGTAGTTCACCATGCCAATCCGTATCATATGTTTACGCCTCACTGTATCAATCGTTGAGGAGGCACTTCCTCCCCCTTTTGCACCAAATGGTGATACACCTGCTCTGCGGTGGTCAGCTCTTCACGCAGAGGGATCTTTAACACATTGCCACTTTTTCCCGGCTCCAGAGATCCGAAATAACGAGCCATTCCCACGGCTTCAGCTCCACCCAGGGTGGCCATGCGGAAAAGAGCAGCATGTTCAACTTCAGGAAATGTCTGCGCAAGAATCCTCATCTCTCGCCAGAGAGAGAGGGCAGGGTTACTGGCCAGACTATCTGTACCAAGTGCAGGCAGGATGCCATGGTCTAGGTAACGTGGCAGTGGAGCTGTGCCGGTATGCAAAAACTGATTACTCCCTGGACACAGGCAGATCTTAACGCCCTGGCCGGCAAGTATATGCATCTCCTCATCCGATACGTGAATCGAATGCACACATAACGTCTGCTCATCCAGCACACCGAGATCATACAGATAGTTGATGGAACCACCTTGTCCTCTCGGCTGAAATGAATGGTCCCAGAAGCCACGCTGACGAATGAAATCAACCATCTCCCCCCTCCCCTCCCGGATCATCTCTCCTTCAGCAACCGGTTCTGCCACATGAATGGGGAAAATATGTCCAAGTTCGTTTGCCCTTGCCTTTATACGTTGGAGTAAACGAGGATGCGTTGAATATGGGGCATGTGCTGAACAGCGAACTGAGGCTGGTTCTTGCTGCAGGCGGTGGTGTGTTTTCTCAAATGTAGATGCAGCAAGCCCCAGATATTCCTTAAACGGGAGCAGCGTCCCCGGGAAGATTTCCAACAGGTTGTGGCCAATCATGGTGTTGCCGACATCAACTATCACTTCAACACCAAGCCGGTACTGGGTAATGGCTGTTTCCTGCGCCACCGATCTGACAGATTCACCGTCCGCTCCCAGTTCGTCACGCAAGGCAAGCAGGTCGGTGATCCATCCGGTGAAACTCGTGACAGGCGACGTCTTTGTCAACGCCTGTAAATGGGAAAGTTCGAGATGAATATGCCCGTTAACCAGAGCCGGGGTCAGAAGAGACTGCGGATGATCTTTTATCTGAGCTCCCGGATACAGCTGCTGCAGTCGGGCTGCCTCACCAACTGCTGCTATAGTCTTCTCGATGAGGACGATACCGCCGTTTTTCAGTGGCGGACAACTGACCGGAACGACCCAGTCGGCCGTATGGATAGTTGGTCTGTCAACAGTCATTGGACTGGTGTGTAATCCATCAACCGCTGTTGGGGTTGAAAACCGGCATCTGTTATCAGTTGTCTGATTGTTGCTTCAGAAAGACGAAACCGCACCCCGGTTGCAGCCACCACATTTTCTTCTATCATGGTTGAACCAAAATCATTGGCACCGAAAAAAAGAGACAACTGTGCTATTTTCGGGCCCTGGGTTACCCAGGACGCCTGTACGTTAGGAACATTGTCCAGAAAAATCCGGCTCAGAGCCAGCATACGGAGGTAGTTGATAGCCGTTGTTTTCTCGATCTTACGTGCAGCAGCCAATGGGGTATGATCCGGTTGAAAAGGCCAGGGAATAAAGGCTGTAAAACTGCCGGTCCGATCCTGAAGATCCCGAACCCTCTGAAGGTGTTCAAGCCGCTCCTCTACAGTCTCGATATGACCAAACATCATGGTAGCAGTCGTGCGGAGACCAAGATGATGCGCAGTCTCCATCACTTCGATCCACTGGTCGGCATCACATTTGTTTGGCGCCAACTCTTTACGCACCCGATTATTTAAAATTTCCGCACCACCACCGGGGATGGAATCAAGGCCGGCAGCTATCAGTCGCTGCAGGACCTTTCTGATGGTTAAACCCGACAGCTTGCTGAAGTGGACGATTTCCGGTGGAGAGAATCCGTGAATATGGATGCCGGTTGTCTTTATAAACCGAAGCATGTCCTCATAAAACTCCAGAGGCTTATCCGGATGCAACCCGCCCTGGAGCAGGATCTGCGTGCCGCCGACATTCTGGGTTTCAGCTATTTTCTGAGCTAAGGTCTCTTGCGATAACACCTGTCCGTTGTTTTGTTCCGGACTTTTAAAAAAAGCACAAAACTTACAGGCAGAGATACAGATATCTGTGTAGTTGATGTTTCGGTCAATAACATAGGTCACGGTTGGAGCAGGATGTAAGCGCATTCGAACTGCATGCGCCAGAAAAGCAAGTTGATGGACGCTTGCTTTCTGTTCAAGCTGAAGAAAATCAGACCCTGTTAAACGCTCACCATCTTCAACGGTGGCAATGATTTTCTGAAGAGTCATCAGTAGGTTGCCAGGATGTTATAAAGGGTATCTCGTTGTACCGGCTGCCGGCCGGCCTCTTGAATAAGTCGAATCAGAGTTTTGTGCCCTAATGCCTGGGCAGTTTCAGCGCCGGCCATATGGGTGATCACCTCCTCTTTGACTGTCCCATCCATGTCATCAGCCCCAAAGGAAAGTGCCACCTGGGCCAACTTAGGGCCAATCATCACCCAGTAGGCTTTGATATGAGGAAAATTGTCCAGCATCAACCGACTGACAGCTATATTTTTCAGATCATTGATCCCCGTGGTACCGGAATGTTCCGTTAGCTGGGTATTTTTGGGATGAAAGGCCAGAGGAATGAAGGCAAGAAACCCACCGGTTTCATCTTGAGTGCGGCGCAGGGCATCAAGGTGTTCCAGGCGTTCATCAATGGTTTCAATGTGACCATACAACATGGTGGCGTTCGTGCGTAATCCCTGCTGATGGGCAATTTTAGCGACTTCAAGCCAGCCTGTTCCCGGAAGCTTTCTTTCACAGGTGGCCTGGCGGATGCGAGGGCTAAACACCTCAGCGCCACCACCCGGCAGAGAGCCAAGTCCGGCGTCAACCAGATCGTTTAAGGTCTGTTGCACTGACTGACCGGCCAACTGAGCGAGATGATGAATCTCAACACAGGTAAAAGCCTGGATATGAACATCTGGTCTTACCTCCTTGATACCGCGCAAGGCATCAAGATAGTATGAAAAGGGAAGATCCGGATGGATACCGCCCACCATATGAATTTCATCGATGGGCTCATCCAGCCTTTCTCTGACCTTTGCCTTGATTTCTTCAACGCTCATCTCATAGGCAAGGGCATCTCCTTTTTCTTTACCAAAGGCACAGAATTTACAGAGATTAGTACAGATATTTGAATAATTGATGTGCTGGTTGTAGATAAAAAATGCCTGGTTGCCGTTTTTTTGTTCTCGGACGATATTGGCCAAGTAACCAACCGCAAGTATATTCGGATGATTATAGAGAGATCGTCCATCTTCAATGGTCAGACGTTCACCTGCTCGGACCTTTTGCAGGATTGATTTCAATCCTGCCTGTTCAATATATGTATCCATAATAAGAGGGCTATGGGCTCCAGTAGAAAAAAAGAAGCCCCTTATGCTTTGAAAGAAAGGGGCTTAAGTCTACTTTAAAGATTGGTTGTTAATCCAGGAAATAACGGAGTTTTTCACGTCGGCTTGAGTGCCGTAACCGATTGAGCGCTTTCTTTTCAATCTGTCGAATCCGCTCTCGAGAAACATTGAACTGCTTACCGATCTCCTCGAGAGTATACTCAGCCTTCTCACCAATACCAAACCGTAACCTGATGATCCTTTCCTCTCTATCGGTCAGAGTGGACAAAACTTCCGTTACCCTATGAGCCAACTCTCTGTTCTGCACAGCATCATAGGGTGATTCCGACTCCTGATTTTCAAGAAAATCACCAAGTGTTGAATCATCGTCGCCTACAGGGGTTTCCAGTGAAATAGGTTCCCTGGAGGCCTCAAGAATTGCCAGGATCTTGTCCATTGGCAAATCGGTTATTTTCGAAATCTCAACCGGCGTCGGTTCGCGCCCTAACTCTTTTAATAACGAATAAAAGGCCTTAAAAAATTGACTGCGCAGCTCTAAAAAATGCACAGGCAATCGGATAGTTCTGGTTTTGTCGAGAATAGCTCTGGTGATCGCCTGGCGTATCCACCAGGAGGCATAGGTGGAAAATTTATTCCCTTTTTTATAATCAAACCGGAAAACAGCCCTCATCAGACCAAGATTGCCTTCCTGAATAAGGTCGGCCAGCGTCAAACCCTGATGCATATATCGTTTGGCAATAGAGACAACCAGCCTCAGATTGGCACGAATCATCGAGTCTTTTGCAAAATCAATCGATCGATTGTACGCTTCGACTTTAGTGACCAGTTCAAGCAACTCCCTTTTTTCCGGGTACTTACGATTAGCATTGCTCACGCAGTGCCGCATGTAGTTCAACTGTTGCTTCTTCGGCTTTAAAGTGGGATCGCGCCGGTGCCAGAGATCAATCCGTTCGATGAGCATCTTAATCTCTGTTGCGTCTGAGGCGTCCTCCCGGATAGCCTCAATTATGGCGTTAAATCCTTCGCGGATGGTTTTGGAATATTTTGCCTCTTCTTCCGGGGTCAGCAGATCAAACTGCCCCATTTCACGCAGATAGGTTGTAGTGGTTTCCTCCGACTCGTGCTCTTCACTGTCGGGTAAAGCATCAACAACAACCTCTTCTTCGTCTATTTTTTTTCCGGTCCACTCTTCGCCGGAAAGAGTTTTTCTTTTTCCTGACTCTTCCTGGGTAACAATTTCTATATTGTTTTCCCCAAGAAAATCAAAGAGCTCTTCAATTGCACCAGGGTCCTTAATCTGGTCAGGCAGTAGTTCGTTTAAATGTTGGAAGGTGATGCAGCCTTCATCTTTACCGGCTTCAAGAAGATCATTTTTTATACCAGAAAGCACCTGCCATCTCCTTTCTTGTGTAAAAGCACAGGATAGTTTTATGAGATAAAATAAATATTATACGATACTCTTTTCGAGCAAAAAAGCAACTGATGAGTGTATTTAAATAGAGGTACCTGTTATAGCATGACAGGATTGGGATGGAAAAAATCATACCAAAAACGGCTTATTCTACATTGGGGCACAGGCATGACTGATCACTCATACGTAAACATTCTTCAACAAAGATCAAGTGGAATACTGCTACCTCTTTTCTCTTTACCCGGGAAACACGGTATCGGCGATATCGGCTTACCAGCGTACGCGTTCATCGATTTCCTCAAACAAAGCGGCCAAAGCTGGTGGCAGATTCTACCGGCTGGGCCGACCAGTCCTCTGCTGGGCAATTCGCCGTACATGAGCCCCTCTGCTTTTGCCTGCTCTCCACTGCTCATCAGCATTGACCTGTTGGTTCAGGCAGGATTGCTCCGGGAGGATGAAATCAACCCACCACGTTTTTCAGAATATACTGTTCAGTATGAAAACGTTGCTCAATACAAAAAACAACTTCTCGCCCTGGCCTGGGAACGATTTATCAACACCCCTTTCAATCGAACCCGCTTAGAGGAGTTCACGGAAAACCATCCATGGTGTCATGATTACGGCTTGTTTCTGACACTCAAAAGGTACTTGGGAGACACACCGTGGTTCATGTGGCCGGACCAGTTTCGACACCGCTCATCCAAAGAACTTGCCAAGATTGCCCACGCATATAAAGGCAGCATCGATTACCTTATCTTTGAGCAGTATCTTTTTGGGAACCAATGGCAACAGCTCCGCGACTATGCCACCTCTGAAGGCATTCGTCTGATAGGTGATCTGCCTATTTATGTTGCCCTTGACAGTGCCGATGTCTGGAGTCACCAGGAGCTGTTTCAGCTTGACCGTGAAACATGTCAGCCAACCTCTGTGGCCGGTGTGCCACCTGATTACTTCAGCGAAACCGGGCAACGATGGGGAAATCCTTTATATCAGTGGGAGAGCAATGACCGTTCTCTTGTCGCCAGGTTGTGGGGTTGGTGGGAACAGCGGTTGCGTCACAACTTCAGTTTTGTCGACACATTGAGAATCGATCATTTCCGTGGATTTGCAGCGTATTGGGCTGTACCTGCACACGAGCCCACAGCATTAAACGGGAGTTGGCAACCAGGTCCGGGCCAGGCATTTTTTGAAGCCATGCAACAGTGGATTGACGGGATGTCGGTTATAGCTGAAGACCTGGGAAGCATTACTCCAGATGTGATCGAGCTTCGTGACAACCTCAGTTATCCGGGAATGAAAATTTTACTCTTTGCCTTTGATGGTGATCCGGAAAACAGTTATCTCCCCTATAATATAGAAAAAAACAGTGTTGTCTATACTGGTACCCATGATAATGACACTGCAGTTGGCTGGTATCTCAACTCTGAAGTCCCTGAAAGCAGTAAACAAAGGGCTAAACGTTTTGCCAATCGATTTGACGATCATGCCGGCTCTTTCCACCAGGACATGATCCACCTGGCCATGGGATCTCCGGCAAACCTGGTTATCCTGCCGATGCAGGATGTACTCGGATTTGGCAATGACTGCCGCCTCAACACCCCCGGTACAGTAGAGAATAACTGGCAATGGCGTTGTGCACAAAGATTCATCAATGACGCGGTGGCATCATGGCTGCTGGATATAACCACTGTCTTTGGACGTATACCTGCAAACAAACCCAAGCCGGCGGATACACCAAATGTTTAAAGTGCTTCGCCATTGCCAGTCTGTTTTCTTTTTTGTGGTTTCCGGCAAGATGTACGGGTTACCTTAGATTTAAGCTCTAAGACAGGAATCTGCCATCAATGCTTTCTGTTGGACATTTACTGTTGATGCAAAAATTCCCTGTCAGATGTTAACCGATGTGTTTCTGGCTGTGTACATGGAAATGAGGAGTATGCACAGCAACAACGAACACATCAGGCTATCAGACTCCAGACCATCCGGGTGGCAACAGCGTAGAGGAATATCGCGAAAATCTTTTTCAACTTATCAACCGGTAGCGCATGGGCGAGCCTGGCTCCCAGAGGGGCGGTCAATACACTGAAGCAAACAATAGCCACCAGAGCAGGCAGGTAAACATACCCAAAACTGTATGCAGGAAGGCCACTTCCCTGCAGGTTATTGATGATGTACCCCGCTGCGCCAGCAACGGCTATTGGAAAACCAATGGCCGCTGAGGTCCCAATGGCCCTATGGGCCGGCACATTGCACCAGATCATGAAGGGAACCGACAACGAACCACCGCCGATGCCCACAAGTGCAGAAACCACACCGATTGTTGATCCCACACCAAACATGCCCGTTGATCCGGGGAGTTCCCGGGTTGACGTTGGTTTTTTGTTCAGAAGCATCTGCGTGGCAACCGCATAGAGAAAGACGCAGAAAAAGGCTTTGAGAAAGTTTGTGGACAACTGTGCGGCAATAAAAGTTCCTGCAAAGGTACCGATCAAAATACCCGGAACAATCTGTTTTACAATACGCCACTCCACCGCGCCACGGCGATGATGGGACATGAAACTGGATATGGAGGTAAAAATAATCGAGGCCAACGAAGTACCGAGAGCCAGGTGCATGATCTGATCGGGCTGAATGCCCTGTTTAACAAAACAAAACACCAGCATCGGCACAATGACCACCCCACCGCCCACGCCGAGCAGTCCGGCAAGCACACCGGCGATCAATCCCACCACTATGTACATCACAATAAGTTCCAACGACATGCCGCTCTCCTTTTTTTGTCGTTTATTGATCTATAGTTGCAGCTTCTTATACAGAGATACCGTCTCGTATCCCCTGCTGTTTTACTGGTTATCAAAAATAAACTGCTCTACAGCAGCCAGATGCTGTTGCATGGCCTGACGGGCACCATCACTTTCTTTTTTCTCCAACGCATCAATAATACGCAAGTGGCCTTCGATTGACATTTGCCGACGTTTACGACTTTGCAACCAGGGAGCACGACTCGTATCAACGATTGCCTGAATGGCCTGCATAACCTGGGCAATGACACTGTTACCGGTCATGGCAACCAGAAGCTGATGAAATTGTGTGTCAAATTGGTCGACCTCGTTATTGTTGAACAAGGCACGCTGTTGATCGTAGACCAGTACCTTCAGCTGATTCAGTGTCGCAACATTGGCTCGTTGAGCAGCAAGAGCGGCTATTTCAGGTTCAATAATACGCCTGAATTCAAAGATATCGTGAAGAACATTGTTGTGTTCACTCACTTTTTCCAAAATAGCGTCCCCGGGAAGCACAGTGTCGAAATCTGCCAACAGATAGGTCCCCTGTCCCTGCCGACTTTCTACAATATGGCGCTCAGCAAGGGCTTGCAATGCCTGCCGCAGGCTGCCGCGAGATACATGAAAAGCCGCAGCCAGAACGCGCTCCGGGGGTAAGCGGTCACCCGGATGCAAACCATTTTCACGAACCATCTCCCGGATACGTTCAATGATGACAGTATAGTTGTGTTTCTTCGCTCTTTTCCTCATAACATAACAGGGCCATACCATTTAAAATTGGTTAACCATTACCTGATAAATAATTATTTGTCAAACTAAATGATATAAAAACGATAATATATATGGTTAACCATAGAAGAAGATTCATTGTAGCTTTATGAAAAAACGCTGTGAAGTATGTATATGAGACACAGGACACAGATCTGCACATAATTGCCATATACCGGGAAATCCTCTATAGTGGGCAGTTATATGTTCATCCTGCACCAGCAGTTGCCTTTTTAAGCACGTTATCCAGAGTGCTTTTCCCCCGAGGATGTCGGTTATATTGCCGACCTATCCTCTCAAGCACCTGGACTGGTTGAAAGAAAGCTTATGCGCGCAGTGTACACCATTCCCATTAACGAAAAACTAGAGATTAAACTGCCGGAAAAACAAACGATCTCCCTTACTCCCAACATAGACATAAAACTGTATAACGATCAAAATACAGGCTACTTGCAACGTATACTTCTTAAAATTTCTAACCTTGAGATGGAGGCGGTTGCCCCCTATTTGAAAGATCTGGTAGACAAGAGCAGCTCCAGGAAACTTGAGTTTATCACCCATGAACTGACGGTTTACCTGGCCAGTGTTATTTTTATACAGACATCGATTGAAGTTTTTGATCACAATAAGATTGATCTTGAATATCCAGAAGTGTTTCCTGAAACACCTGAGGAAGAAGAGATACTCGCCAGATATCCGCCAATGAGGAGTTCATCTGTGGTAACCGAATGGAGTGTTGGCGGATCGATAGAGTCGGAGAAGATCAAGGAGTATTTTGCCAACCCTGTGGCTGTAAACTACTATGCAGCAGCTAAAAAAACTGACAATCTTTTTTTACAGTACGAACAGTTTTATAAAGTTATTGAATATTTTTTTGACAAACAACAATCACTCCAGCAGCATCCGAGCCCTTTTGATGAACGTGTAGCCAGACATGCAGGTGCGTTTAATCCGGAATACACAGAAGATGTCATCAAAAACATCAGAGAGATCAGAAATCGGTGTGTTCATCCACGTGCAAAACGTGGTCCTCTCTCACCGGGAGCACTGGATGCCTATGAAACCATAATGGACAACCTGCCAAAGGTTGAAAAACTTGCCAAACTGCTCCTTGAACATCCGCCGAATGACTGCCCAAATGAAGAGCAACCAGCAGGTGATCTCTAACCCTGTGCTCTACACAGGTAAGATTACGGGTAAGTCTTCCATCTGTCTACAATCCAGCCGCGCCTTACTGTGGCTGTTACCTGCGGTGTACTGCCTGCCCCTTTGGCAGGGCAGACGGATCGTTTCTCTCTTTAGGCATCTCTAACAGGCTGTTGAAAAACAGGAAAACATGAGACAAGGGTTCTTTATTTGCCCTTCGATAGCTCTTTTGCAGAGGCCCTTGGCCGTTTGTTTGTCATGATGCGTTGCCGGTTTTCATCTTCCGAGGCGCTTCAAGCCGCTCTGATGAGGATTTCCCTCTCATCCGGAGGCAACTATCCCCAGATTGCGCATGCGGACCATGTTGTAGGCGGCCGCTGAGAGCGTGAAGAGCCAGTCAATCTTTTCCACACCCTTGTACCTGGCTTTGC
>Ga0265295_1000223_pt1 | contig 117860 bp, 120 predicted proteins | sample Munlansysbiofilm_FD_192503 | JGI IMG/M metagenome (GOLD analysis project Ga0265295, IMG submission 192503) | Leachate microbial communities from a municipal landfill in Southern Ontario, Canada - Methane capture system biofilm | ecosystem: Engineered > Solid waste > Landfill > Unclassified ...
CTCCCCCCTCCATTCATCCCCCTCGCGAAAACCTGAAAACCACAAAGAACCCTCTCAAAGCGGGTGCAAAGATAACGCATCCAATTCCTCTTTTCCAAATATTATTTGGGTTTTTTTTAAGAAAAATGCAAATAAATCATAACGTATTGATTTGCAATATGTGTTTTTAATAAAATCCTTTAAAAATGGAGAATAAAATGGAAAACAAGTGCAATTAATGACTTACTATTCTCTTTTATTGAACCCTAAAGATAGTTCAACTATAAGCGTAAACTGTTGCTGATGGCTAATGCTCCCTTCAGCAAAATGAAGGGAATAGGTGAACAAACCAGCAACCTTTTTAAAACCTAACACCTTATAATATATATCGGTACGATTATACTGTTTTAGCCTATAGAATGGATCGCCCCAATCTAACCTATGACCATTACCGTAATAATAGGTATTGTTTATACCTAGTCCTTTATACTCCGCATTAAAATCAACAATAAGTCCATTAGGGGTTTTCCAATCAGAAACATTCCTCTCCCTCTCAAATGACTTAATGCCTGAAATGCTAAACTTAAGAGAGTCTAGAAATGTATATTCAGCGAAATTCAGACCTAAAGATAATACTGCCACCCCATTATCGCGTAAATGAACATCCTCTTGAGGAATAGCAGTGTGCGCGAAATGGTACATGTATAGGTGATTTTGTGCAAAGAAGATCCCTGAACTATAACTTCCTTTCCCTCCCATTATAAAAGCTTCGCGCTGATTTGCCGTTTGCCTACTTGTCCAATCAAGATAAACGCTCTGCTTAAAGCCTCCCTTCTTATAAGTCCAAAACAAACCACTGATATAAGGACGATAGTAAGAAAGAGAATCGTAATAAATTGCCTTTGGACTATCGGCGTGAACAATGTTGCGAGGGAATATACCAAAATGAAAATCAAATGATTTGTTACTTAGCGCATAATAAAAGTAGGGATTCACTTTATCAACCTCATGAATACTTCCAAACTCCTTGAGGGCATTAAATCCAACGTTTAAGGTATGCACAGAATCAAACGCTAGAAAGAGTTCTGGAGCAAACTGAATACCAAGAATAGACTGTGGAACTTGGACTGTTGAACTATACTCTCTGTTATCGGCAAAACCAAAGGCATTCGCTCTCCAGTTTAGGCTCTGAGCACTAGTATTTTGTAGTATTAGAATGAGTGCAATGGCTAAGAATAGTCTTTTCATTTTAAAATGGGATAATTATAACCCTCGAAAGGTAATAAAATAGTTTGTTCTGAGATACTGGAAACTTTCTAAAGGGGTTTATTATTAACAAGTTTGCATTATAACCCATTGGCGAAAATAATAAAAACAGAATAAAGAAAAGAGGGTTTTATTAACAACTTGGTTATGGCCGACAATAAAAAATCTATATATATTACTAAACTAGACATCATAGGATAGTACTGTGAAAATTTAATAAAAAAACAGAACTCCCCTAAACCATTGGCTATTCTTTCATATCTTTGCAATATAATATCCGATAAAGAATGAGTAATTTAGTAATTATACCCACCTATAACGAAAAGGATAACATTGAGCGGATGATCCGCAAGGTAATGTCGCTTAGCAATAGCTATAATCTTTTAGTTATCGATGACGGCTCACCTGATGGTACGGGGGCTATTGTAAAAAACATGATGCAGGAATTTGCCAACAGGCTCTTTATTGTTGAGCGAAAAGGTAAACTGGGACTAGGCACTGCTTATATAGCCGGTTTTAACTGGGCTTTAGAGCATGGATACGATTATATTTTTGAGATGGACGCCGATTTTTCTCATAATCCTGAGGATCTGAACGAACTCTACAAAGCTTGTTTAAATGGAGCCGATGTTGCCATTGGATCACGCTATATAAAAGGGGTTAACGTTGTTAACTGGCCAATGGGCAGAGTACTAATGTCCTACTTTGCTTCAGCATACGTAAGGTTTATTACCCGTATGAAGATTATGGACACGACTGCAGGGTTCAAGTGCTACAAAGCGGATGTTCTAAAAGCAATCAACCTTGAAGAGATTAGATTAAAAGGTTACGGGTTTCAGGTTGAGATGAAGTTTACGGCATGGAAACTTGGCTTTAACATTATTGAAGTACCCATAGTATTCACCGAACGTCGAGAGGGAGTGTCGAAAATGAGTGGAGGGATTTTCAACGAAGCATTCTGGGGCATACTTAGCCTAAAATTCCGAAGTTTCTTTAAAAAATATAAGCGACAAGAAGGCACCTAACAAAACAAGAGCATGAGTTCAATCCTGATTACAAATGCAACCATTATAAATGAGGGGAAACACTCTCTGGGAAATGTATTAGTTAACAACGGCAGGATTGAAAAAATTGAGTTTGCTCCTTGTGATGGTGTTCAAACAGCTGATACTATTATTGATGCAAGCGGAAAATTCCTAATACCAGGAGTAATCGACGATCAGGTTCACTTCAGAGAGCCTGGATTAACCCATAAGGCAACTATTTATACCGAATCAAAGGCAGCTATAGCGGGCGGCATTACCTCATTTATGGAGATGCCCAACACTATGCCCCAAACCACAACCCTTGAGGAACTAAATAAAAAACATCAGATTGCTGCTGAAAATTCACTGGCAAACTACTCCTTTTACTTTGGTGCAACCAACGATAACATAGATCAGATTACTAGGGTTAATCCAACACTGGTTTGTGGTGTAAAAGTTTTTATGGGATCGTCAACGGGTAATATGCTTGTGGATGATCCTGCCTCTCTTGAAAACATCTTTAAGGCCTCACCAGTATTAGTGGCTACACATTGTGAGGATGAGCAAACCATAAAAAACAATTTAAAAAAATTTAAGGAACAGTTTGGTGATGATATACCGTTTAAATATCATCCTCAAATTAGGAGTACAGAGGCTTGTTACCTTAGTAGCTCATTGGCTGTAAAGATGGCAAAGAAACACAACACTAGGCTTCACCTACTCCATTTATCAACCGCAAAAGAGATGGAGTTGCTAAGTAATGATGCTCCTTTAAAAGAGAAATTGATAACTGCCGAAGTTTGTGTCCATCACCTTTGGTTTAACGATAAGGATTACGAAAAACTGGGCTGGCGCATTAAATGGAATCCGGCAGTTAAATCAGAAACCGATAGACTAGCCCTTATTGATGCACTAAAAAACGATAAACTAGATGTAATTGCCACCGATCATGCCCCACATACTCTGGCTGAAAAAAAGAACGGATATTTTCAGTGTCCTTCGGGTGGGCCATTGGTACAACATTCGCTTGCAGCAATGCTTGAACTAGTTTCACGAAACATTTTAAGTATTGAGATGGTAGTTGACAAGATGTGCCACGCCCCATCGGAACTGTTCGGAATTGAGGAAAGAGGCTTTATACGCGAGGGCTATTTTGCTGATCTGGTGCTGGTAGATCCTAACCTTAAGTGGAAGGTTACTCCAAAAAATATTCTCTATAAATGTGGGTGGTCGCCCTTTGAAGATTACACTTTTGGAGCAAAGGTTACACATACCATTGTGAACGGCAGGCTAGTTTATGACAATGGGACCTTTAACGAAGAGGCTAAAGGGCAAGCCTTAACTTTTAGCCGATAGAAGTTCTGTAACTTTTTATCCCTTAAATTGGTTTATCATCTCCACTTGAACTGAAGCCCCTTAAAATACTTCGCATAGTTGTATTGACCATATCTCCATCTAAGATACTTCCCAAAGCGTTTAAAAAACTGTATGGCTAGTTTGCCAATACTAAACGAATTGTTGACCTTGTTTTCTGTTCCAAATAGATGTTTTTACCTTTTGTGTGCTCCAATATAACCTCGTTGGTGAAGTGCCTTATGGTTAATAACTCGAGTCCTTTGTTATACCGCACAGCAAAATCGTGGTTTAACTCATCAATAGCACCAGGGAGAAAATGTTCCTCATCATCAACGCAAATTGAAAAACTAATAGCAGAACTTTGCACAAGGTTAACCTTTACCCTATTCCTAAAAAGGATTCCAAAGATACGGCTTAGGCAGTCCTCAATTACAAATGAAAAATCGAGGGGAGTTAACGAAATAAGTACCTGATTCGTCTTTTGTATCAACAGTGGGGGATAAATTATGGCACTGTCGGTTTGGTAAACAAGAGTACCTTCAGCAAATGGTTTTAGAAATGACTTAACATAGAGTTTGATCGATTTATTTTGGAGAGGCTTTATGGTTTTGGGGTGAATAATCTGCGCTCCACAGTAAGCTAACTCTATGGCCTCCTTAAAGGACACCCTGTTAAGTTTTATTGTGTTTGCGAAAGTTCGAGGATCGGCATTAAGCACACCCTCAACATCTTTCCAAATAGTTACATCGCTTGCATTGAGCAAATTGGCCAGAATTGCTGCTGTATAATCAGAGCCCTCGCGGCCAAGGGTTGTGGTAGTCCCTTTGCTAGTGCCGGCAATAAAGCCTTGTGTAATGTAAACCCTTGGTGAACTGGCTGTATAGTTAAATATTTTTGTGCTTAACCTCTGTGAAACATCAAAATCAATATTCCCCTCTCGGTATGTCTCGTCGCTCCGTAGGGCTGTTCTAATGTCAATCCAGCGGCTATCTACTCCAACTGATTCGGCATAATCAGCAATAATTGTTGTTGAAAGTAATTCTCCGTAGCATACAAGCTGATCGTAGCTGTAGTTGAAATCGCCCTTAGGCTGACTTTTGAGCAAAGTCTCAACATCTACTAAAAATTTCTCAGCCTTTTGCTTGCAGGTATTCTCCTTTTTACTGAATAGATTATCAACAATGTTTAAATGGAATTGCCTTAGCTCCTCAAAATCCTGCCAAAGGGCATCATTTTTTTCAATATAGTTTTTGAGTATTCGCTCCAAGAGGTTAGTAACTTTACCCATTGCCGATACAACAACAATCAATGGCCCCCTGTATTCATTAATAATTGCAACAAGATTTTTAACACCCTCGGCCGATCTTACGGATGCACCACCGAATTTAAAAACCCTAACCTTTGAATTTCCCATTTAACATACAGTAAAAAACAATAATAATAATTTAACTCAGCAAACTTAACTCAGAGAAATGAAAACACAAAGCAATATTCTGTCAATTTCTGTTTGCAAAACAATTGAGCTGTTGACACCAAAATCAAACTAGAAATTAACATATCAAAAATGGTTAGCGCAAACGTTTTAAAAAAGGAAAATTCTTCCTAATATTGCAGAGTTAACATACTCCGGTAAAACCTCAACACAAAAACTAAAGACATGAAGGGTTACACCATAAAAACACTTACACAGTTTATAATCGAAAGGCAAACAGATTTTCCATATGCAACCGGTGAGTTCTCGCGCTTGCTTTACCATATGGGGGTTGCTGCCAAGGTTGTAAACAAGAAAGTTAATAAAGCAGGACTTGTGGATATTTTGGGATTAGCAGGAGAAGTAAACGTGCAGGGTGAAGAACAAAAAAAGTTAGATATTTTTGCCAACTGGCGGTTTATACAATCCATTAAATCATCGGGCCAATGCTGTGGCATTGCCTCGGAAGAGGATCAGGAGATAATTACCTTTGATGATGACCTTGCACTAGATGGCAATTATATTATCTGTATGGATCCTCTCGATGGCTCATCAAATATAGATGTAAACGTATCAGTAGGTACAATCTTTAGTATTTATCGTCGAATAAGTCCAAGGGGTACGAGGGCGGTTCTTGAAGATTTCCTTCAAGAGGGAACAAAGCAAGTTGCTGCCGGATATATCATTTATGGCTCATCAACAATGCTTGTTTACACCACAGGAAGTGGCGTTTACGGATTTACTCTCGATCCATCAATTGGTGAATTCTGCCTTTCGTACTACGATATTAAAACACCCGAAGACGGGGCAATATATTCAATAAACGAGGGCAATTACGTTAAGATGCCCAAGGGCATTCAGCAGTATATTAAGTATTGCCAAGAAGAGGACAAAAGCACTCAACGTCCCTATTCTGCCAGGTATATTGGTTCATTAGTTGCAGATTTCCATCGTAATTTACTAAAGGGGGGAATATTTCTTTACCCTGAAACGCTGGCTGCACCCAATGGTAAACTTAGACTTTTGTATGAGTGCAACCCAATTGCATTCATAGCCGAACAGGCTGGCGGGGTTGCTTCAACAGGCACACAGCGAATTCTTGAGATGAAGCCAACAACACTTCACCAACGAGTTCCGTTTATTGTTGGATCGAAAAATATGGTTGGCAAAACAGAACAGTTTTTAGCCGAACACAAATCTGCTGCTACAAAGTAGTATTTTTACAGATAACTTTTATAAAGCAAAAAGGGCTGCGTTTTGAACGTAACCCTTTTGCTTTATTATACTTGTTGCTATATGGGCAAGTCTGTATTTTTAATGAAATCAAGGCTTAAATCCATCTCTTTATACATCACTACATCTTGCTCAATAAACTTAACCTGCTTGCGGTACAGAGCAATAAATGCTTCGAGTTTTGGAGATGTTTTTGCAGGACGACGGAACTCTATTGCCTGTGCTGCATTAAGTAACTCAACGGCCAAAATACGTTCAACATTATCAACAACCCTTAAAAATTTTGTGGCAGCATTAGCCCCCATGCTCACATGATCCTCCTGCCCGTTTGATGAAACTATACTATCAACCGAAGCGGGTGTGCACAGTTGTTTATTCTGGCTAACCAAGGCCGCTGCAGCATATTGCGGAATCATTAAGCCCGAGTTAAGCCCAGGATTTGCCACTAAAAATTCGGGTAAACCACGTAATCCATAGATTAGCTGCGCTACTCTTCTCTCCGAAATATTTCCCAGTTCGGCCAAAGCAATAGCAGCAAAATCGAGGCTAAGCGCAAGGGGTTGGCCATGGAAATTCCCACCCGATAGGATTAAATCCTCATCGGGCCATATGGTTGGGTTATCGGTAACTGAGTTGATTTCAGTTAATACTATCTGCGTTACGTAAGCCAAAGCATCCTTTGAAGCACCGTGCACTTGAGGCATGCAGCGGAATGAGTAGGGATCCTGAACGTGTTTCTTGGGCCTTGATATTAATTCGCTACCCTCGAGCAACTTGCTAATATTAGCCGCTGTTTCAATTTGTCCATTATGGGGCCTAACCTTATGCAAATTAGGATGAAAGGGTTCAATTCGGCCATCAAAGGCCTCGAGGGATAAAGCACCCAAAGTATCAGCAAGTTTTAAAATTCGGAAAGATCTTAATAATCCACAAACTGCATGGGAACTCATAAATTGTGTGCCGTTTAAAAGAGCCAAGCCTTCTTTTGATTTTAACTCAATAGGCTCCCAGCCAAACTCTTTTAACACATCGGCCGCTGAGCGCTTTTGACCTTTGTAGTTTACCTCACCCTCGCCAATTAATGGAAGGAAAAGGTTTGCCAACGGAGCCAAATCGCCCGAAGCGCCGAGCGATCCGCGATCGTAAACAATTGGTAGAATATCGTTATTGTAAAAATCGACTATTCGCTGAACGGTAATAAGCTGTACCCCTGAGTTCCCTAAAGATAAGGCATGAGCCTTTAGCGCTAACATCAACCTAACAATCTCTGGCGCAACTTCAGTTCCTGTACTGCAAGCATGCGACATAACCAGATTTTTTTGCAGCTGTGAAAGTTCATTCTTAGAGATGTTTTTGTTGCACAGAGATCCAAAACCAGTGGTTATGCCGTAGATTGGAGCATCGTGCGTTTCTGTTTTTTTATCAAGGTACTCACGACAACGGTTTACGAGGCCTTTAGCCTCATTGGAAACTTCTAGTTTAAAAATGCCATCGGCAATACCTTGAAGTAATTCGTAGGTTAATGGTTTGGGTGATATTGAGTGTACTTTAGACATATCGATAAAACTATTTATAAGTATTAAAATTTTGTAAATCAATCACAGGTTAGCATAAAAAAACTCGCAATGTTCTCTGTATCTATATTTTCCTGATTCCCAGTTAGCATGTTCTTAACTGAAGCAACACCGCTTTGAATTTCCGACTCGCCAACGATAACTACATACTGAATTTTTTTCTTATTGGCATAGTCAAACTGTTTCTTCATTTTAGCAGCATCTGGATAGAGCTCTGCCGATAATCCTTTTGCCCTCAGCTTCTGAATTAGTGGCAAACAGAAAGCAGCCTCCTTTGCCCCAAAGTTCGCAAACATTACCTGTGAACTAGCCAATAAACTCTCTGGAAAAAGATTAAGGTGCAACATCACATCGTAAATACGATCTGCACCAAATGAAATACCAACTCCAGAAACATCTTTAAGTCCAAAAATTCCAGTAAGATCATCGTATCGACCACCACCGCAAATTGACCCCATCTCCATATCGTTGGCCTTAACCTCAAAAATTGCTCCTGTATAGTAGTTTAATCCACGCGCCAACGATAAATCGAGTTCAACGGTTGTATTTAAGCCCTCTAACCCTTCAATAGTATCGAATATGGTTTTCATCTCTTCAATTCCCTTTAGCCCAATTTCCGATGAGGATAAAAAAGTTGAAAGAATACTTAACTTTTCAGCATTTGTTCCTTTTAGCAAAATAATTGGCTGTAACTTTCCAATGGCCTCCTGCGAAACACCCTTTTCTGCCAATTCTTTATTTACTGAATCAATCCCTATTTTATCAATTTTATCAATGGCAACGGTAATATCAACAAGCCTTTCGGTTTCGCCAACCACTTGAGCCATTCCGCTTAGTATTTTGCGATTATTAATCTTAATGGTATGGCTAACCCCAAGTTTACTAAAAACTTCATCGATAATAAGCACCAGTTCCACCTCATTTAGCAAAGAGTTTGAGCCAATAACATCAACATCACACTGATAAAACTCGCGATAGCGACCCTTTTGAGGTCTATCGGCGCGCCAAACAGGCTGGATTTGGTAACGCTTAAAGGGGAAAGTTATATCGTTTTGGTACTGAACAACAAAACGCGCAAAGGGAACGGTTAGGTCGTAGCGCAATCCCTTTTCACAAATTTTTGTAGATAGTGCATTAGCGTTTTCTGATGTTACATCTGCAAATTGTACACCCTTTGTAAAGTCGCCTGAATTTAAAATTTTGAAGAGCAATTTATCGCCCTCCTCACCATATTTACCTAACAATGTTGATAAATTTTCCATTGCAGGCGTTTCTATAGGCTGATAGCCATAAATTTTAAAAATCGACTTGATGGTATCGAAAATGAAATTTCGTTGAGCCATCTCTATTGGAGGAAAATCACGTGTTCCCTTTGGAATGCTGGGTTTTGCGGAAGCCATAGAAATTCTTTTTTATAATAGATTGCAAAGATAAAAAATATTGGGGTAAAGTTTAAACAACAAAACCCCTCGGCAAAAAATCAATAGCAGATACTTTGAAAAGAAAATTAGGTGAATGAAAACTCTGCCTAGTTACTGAATAAACCTAATTGAAAATGGATACTCAAAGCGCTCTGCATTATTCGATTTAACCGATGCAATTATTATTACAATCAAATTAAAAATACCCAGAGCAGCAATCAAAAGTAGTCCAATGCCAACAATAACGAGTAAACCCGATATGATAAAAAGAATTTGCATAGTGAGCTGAAAGTTTAGCGCATCTTTCCCCTGTCTATTAACTTCTACATAATGATCCCTCTTGATTAGCCAAAAAATTAGGGGGCCAAGAACAGCACCAAATGGTATTAGGAGCATACCCAATGCGCTTAAATGGCAAAGCATTGACATTGTGCGCTCCTCGTTATTTAAATAGTCTATTCGTTGCATAGCAAGTTTTGATCTTTATTCCACTAGTTTACGATATCTTATCCTTTTTGGCTCCTCGTCGCCAAGTCGTTTACGCCTATTCTCTTCATAATCGGTAAACGATCCCTCAAAGAAGTAGACCTGTGAGTCGCCCTCGAATGCTAAAATATGTGTTGCAATTCGATCTAGGAACCAACGATCGTGGCTAATAACTACAGCGCAACCGGCAAAACTCTCTAGTCCTTCTTCAAGCGCCCTTAGCGTATTCACATCAATATCATTGGTAGGCTCATCGAGTAATATTACGTTCCCTTCCTCCTTTAGTGCAAGGGCTAAGTGCAACCTGTTCCGTTCACCACCCGAAAGTACACCGCATTTTTTCTCCTGATCGGCACCAGAGAAATTAAAACGTGCAACGTAAGCCCTAGCGTTAATCTGCCTGCCGCCAAGCATAACAAAATCAAGGCCTCCAGAAATTACCTCAAAAACCGTTTTCTCGGCTTCAATTGCCTTGTGCTGCTGATCGACATACGCCAACTTAACTGTTTTACCTACTTCAAAGGTTCCACTGTTGGGCTGCTCAAGTCCCATAATTAGGCGAAAAAGAGTTGTTTTTCCTGCGCCGTTGGGGCCAATAACACCTACAATACCATTTGGAGGCAGCTTAAAGTTTAGATTATCGTAAAGCAACTTCTCGGAATAACCTTTTGAAACATTTTTTGCTTCAATCACTACATCGCCTAGGCGCGGGCCATTTGGAATATAAATCTCTAAGCGTTCCTCTTTCTGTCTAGAATCCTCATTCAGTAGTTTATCATATGCCGAAAGACGAGCCTTACTTTTTGCCTGACGTGCCTTAGGTGACATACGCACCCATTCTAACTCACGTTCAAGGGTTTTTCTACGCTTGCTTTCCTGCTTTTCCTCATTAGCTAGCCTATTCGATTTTTGCTCTAACCACGATGAGTAGTTTCCTTTCCAAGGAATACCCTCACCCCTATCGAGTTCCAATATCCAACCCGCAACGTTATCAAGGAAATATCGATCGTGCGTAATAGCAATTACGGTTCCTTTATATTGCTGTAGATGCATCTCGAGCCACTGAATACTCTCGGCATCCAGATGGTTTGTAGGCTCATCGAGCAGCAATACATCAGGTTCTTGAAGCAGGAGGCGACAAAGAGCCACACGACGGCGCTCACCGCCCGAAAGTACCTTAACAGGCATTTGTGGTTCGGGGCAACGCAGAGCATCCATAGCGCGCTCGAGCTTTGAATCGAGGTTCCAACCATCTGCATTATCAATCTTCTCGGTAAGTTCGCCCTGAAGTTCAACAAGTTTCATCATCTCGTCATCGCTCATGGGCTCAGAAAACTTGGCATTTACCTCATCGTATTGACGCATAAGCAGTACCACATCCATAACTCCCTCTTCAACAATCTCCCTAACCGTTTTGGTATTATCCAATTGGGGTTCCTGTTCCAAATGGCCAACAGAAAAACCTGGCGAAAAAACCACCTCTCCTTGGAATGACTTCTCGATTCCGGCAATTATTTTGAGCAGAGTTGACTTCCCCGAGCCGTTAAGGCCAATGATGCCAATTTTTGCACCGTAAAAAAATGATAGATAAATATTGTTTAGAACTTTCTTATGTGGAGGAAATGTTTTGCTCACTCCCACCATGGAAAAAATTATCTTCTCGTCGGCCATTGTTTTACATTAATTGTTATAAAAAAATCATCGTTAACACCTTACAAAGGTAAGCCATTAACGATGATTGAAAAATGAATGGTTAACTATTTAATCTTCTTAAAGTCTTTGGCCAAGAACCCATCGCCCTTCTTTTTACCAATCATATGGTAGTCAAAGTAGTAAAATTGGTCGTCGCCGGCTCCAATCAGAATTTTATAGCAGCGAGCTTGTAGGCGAGTACCCTCTGGGCCAACCTTATGCAAATAAATTACATTCTCATTCTTCTCTGCAATTGCCTTCTCAATGTCATCAGGAGTAACAATACGAACAGTATGAGGGTATAATTTACGAATGGCAGCTAAGCCCCTTATTCCTTTGTCTATATCTTTCTCTAATAACCAAAGTTCTTTCCCTTTAGTTTCTTTACGATTCTTGTTATAATGATTGAAAATATTTGAAGAGATTAACTCTGGACTCTTATCAAGAAGCCTAATATGGTTTTGAGCAAAGCGGATTAAACTCTCTAACTTATAGGTATAACTATCCTCGTGCACACTCGAGTAGCCAAGTGGTACTGAGCATATATCGGGCATATCGGTGTGCTTTTGAACTCCAGAACCAAGCACAACGCATAAAAAGTGATAGGTAGCCTCTAACTTATCTCCACTAAATTTTACCTGAAGCTTAACCAAAAACGATTTTGATATATCGTTCCTTACCTTTTCAAATTCTTGGGCGGTAATAAATTCGTATGGAGTAATATCCCATGAACTCTCAACCGCTTTCTTAATCTTAAAGTTATACTCTGCCATCGGATTATCCTCAAGCACTACATAGGTTGTTGTTTTCAGAAACGTTTTTATATCCGCTGGGCGCGCAACGTATCTATCAGCAAAAGTTGTAATGGTAAGTGCAACAAGTGCTAACGTTATCATTAATCTTCTCATAGTATATTCGTTATTAAGTTTAAAAATCAACTACAAATTTACATCTTTAGTATAATCATATTACTACAATGATAAAAATTCTTTCTGAAAATGAAAAGTGATTAAGGATGCTTTTGCGATTATCCACTGTTAAAATGTAAATGCTAAAGCAATGTAGGTTTTTTGTATATTGCAAACTATTTAACGCATTAAAAAATTATTCCTTTTTGATATGAAATTAGTTGATCCAGAAGACTTTAAAAAGGCAGCAGGACTTAATACTGTGGGAGGAGAGGGCATTGCAAAGATGCTTATGTACCTTTTAAAGATTAATAAGTTGAATAAGGAGTATGAAAAGATTAATACCCTAGATGGAATTGACTTTCTAAATGCTCTACTCGAAAATCTTGAGATTAATTACGATATTAATGAAGAAGAACTAAAACGAATTCCAAAGGAGGGCCCATTTATTGTTGTATCAAACCATCCATATGGTGGTATTGACGGCCTTATCCTTCTGAAAATTATATCGGAAATTAGACCCGACTTTAAAGTGATGGCCAACTTTCTGCTACGCAGAGTTGAACCTGCTAAAGAATACTTCATTCCAGTTGACCCTTTTGAGGGAAAAACTCAAACCTCAAGTAGCTTAGCAGGAATAAAAATTGCACTAGCCCACCTAAGAGAGGGAAAACCTTTGGGAATCTTCCCTGCTGGAGAGGTTTCGACTTACTACAATACCGAGTCGCCTGGTGTTGCAGATAAGCAATGGAGCGATTCCATAATAAAGGTCATTAAAAAGGCCGGGGTTCCAATAATACCTGTTTACTTTAAAGGCACAAACAGCAGGCTTTTTCATATACTTGGGTTAATACACCCCATGCTGCGCACAGCAAAACTCCCTTCAGAGTTGTTTAATAAAAAAAACAAGGTCGTTAAGCTAAGGATGGGATTGCCCATTTCGGTTGCTGAGCAGGATGAATTTTCTGACATTTCGCGGTTTGGTCGTTTTCTAAGGCTCAAAACCTATGCCCTTGGATCGTCAATTGAAGTGCGCAAGTTTTTTAATTACAGACATAAAGCCGAGGATAAACCTATGGATATAATCGATCCGGTTGACCCAAAACTAATCCAAAGCGAAGTTGAATCGGCAATTAACGAATACCTTCTTTTTAGGAGTAAAAACTATTGCGTAATATGCGCACCATCGGTTGAGATTCCCAATGTAATGACTGAGATTGGTCGACTTCGTGAGATTACATTCCGTGAGGTTGGCGAAGGAACAAACCGAAAGATAGATATTGACGAATTTGACCTCTACTACAATCAATTGTTTATATGGGATGAGGAGTTAAATGCCATTGCTGGGGCATACAGGGTTGGAAAAGGGAAAGAAATTATTGAACGATACGGGAAAAAAGGTTTTTACATCCAAAGCCTTTTTAAAATTGACAGTGGTTTCAATCCCATTCTTGAGCAAAGTATTGAGCTGGGTCGATCATTTATTACAAAAGACTATCAACGAAAACCGCTTCCTCTCTTCTTGCTTTGGAAGGGTATTCTATACTTTTTAATAAAGAATCCCGAATATCGTTACCTTATTGGTCCTGTGAGTATCTCAAGCCGATTCTCAAATTTTTCAAAAGGACTAATCATCAATTTTATGAAAACCAACTATTACGATAATGAGTTTGCAAGGTTCATCACCCCACGCAACACCTTTAAAGTAAATGTTAGTTTGGACGACACCGATGTAATTTTTGAGAAGAGTAATGATTTTAAAAAACTGGACAAGTTTATTCAGGGTAATGAATTAGACGACTTTAGAATACCCGTTTTGCTAAAAAAATACATAAAACTTAACGGCAAAATTATTGGCTTTAATGTGGACCCAAAATTCAATAATGCCCTCGACGGATTACTTATTCTCGATCTGTTTGAGGTTCCTATTGATACAATAACTTCCTTATCTAAGGAGATTAATGACAAATCGCTTCTCGACAGGTTCAATCTTTCCGACTTCACCTTTGAAAGCGAGAGCAAAGATCGTGTTTAAGGTTTGCTTAAACATTTTACACAAAACGTTGTTAATACATTATTAACAGCGTTTTTTTATATAACAAGCAAAAACCTAACTAAAACTAAACAATGAGAACAAAATTTTTAATCATATCCCTTGTTGGACTAACAACATTGCTGGCAAGTTGTATGCAGAACCCTCAGGGAGAAAAGGCCAAAACAGGCGAAGCAACTAAAGTTGAAGTATTTAGCACCGAATACAAACAAGATGTGGATTTCAATAATAGTAGCATAGAGTGGCTTGGAACAAAACCTACAGGTACACATAACGGAACTATTAGCCTTAAACAGGGAGCCGTTTACATTAAAGATGGTAAGCTACTTGGAGGTAAATTTGTAATTGACATGAACTCTATTAACGTTCTGGACATTGAAGACCCAGAAATGAATCAGAATCTTTTAAACCATTTAAAGTCGGTAGATTTTTTTATGGTTGACTCATTCCCAACTGCTTCATTCGAATTTTCAAACATAATCCCTTTTGATAGCAATAACGAAACTGCCTACGAGGTTAAGCCAACCCATGAAATTGAGGGGAATCTTACCCTTAGAGGAACTACTAAAAAGATTAGTTTCCCTGCATATATTGAAATAACCGATAAAGGATTGAAAGCCTCTACTCCACAATTTTTAATTAACAGAACCAACTGGAATGTAAACTACGGGTCCAAATCGATATTCAGTAACCTAAAGGATAATTTTGTGCACGATGAAATAGGAATAACCATTAAGTTATCAACTTACTAGAGTTAAAAAGCAAGAAAGATAAACCCAGGCATTATGTCTGGGTTTTTTATTTATCATTGGTTAAACCTTTTCACTGCAAACTTAATCATATCAAAAAAATGCAGTAAAAAATAACATACACCATGAAACAACTCCTAATCATCATTGCCTCAACACTTCTTTTCCAAAGTTGTGCAAGCAGCCAACCAACAGACCAAGAACTCCTCGATAAAGCAAAAAAACTGCACTCTGAGTTTATTACCATCGACTCGCATACCGATACTCCCCTTATGCTTATGCAGGATAAGTTTAATGTTTTGAGCGTTAAGAACAATCGCAGGGCAAAGGTAACCCTTGAATACATGAAAGAGGGAGGCCTAGATGCCGTATTTTTTGCCGTTTTTATTGGACAGGATGATCGTACACCTGAGAAGTACGAAGAGGTTCATCAAACAGCTTTGGCCATTTTTGATTCAGTTCATGCTGCAATTGGACGTTATCCGGAATATGCTGCTATAGCAACAAACTCCGATGATGCCAAAAGGCTAAAGGGCGAAGGTAAGCGAGCCATTTACCTAGGGGTTGAAAATGGTTATCCTATTGGCAAAGATCTTTCGAAAATAGATGCATACTTCAACCTAGGAGCACGCTACCTAACCCTTTGTCATACATCGAACAACGATATTTGCGATTCGTCAACCGATCCCAAGGGCGCTGAGCATGGTGGTTTAAGCGATTTTGGAGAAGAGGTAGTTAAAAGATTAAACCATTTGGGTATGATGATAGATGTGAGCCACATCTCTGACAGTGCCTTCTTTCAAACGCTAATGGTTACAAATACTCCAATTATTGCATCGCATAGCAATGCAAGGGCTGTATGCGACAACCCACGTAACCTATCCGACGAGATGCTATTGGCACTCAAACAAAATGGAGGGGTTATTCAGATGTGCTTACTAAGTAACTACATTAAACCAGATGAGCCATATCCAGCACGCGATAGTGCCAGAAATGCACTTGGAGAAAAGTATGGCAGTTTTAGAGGACTAGATCCCGAAATACGCAAAAAAGCAATTGAGGAATGGTATGCAATTGATGAAAACTTTCCACAAAAGTTGGCAACCGTATCTAACTTAGTTGACCATATTGACCATGTAGTAAAACTTATTGGAATTGACCATGTGGGCATTGGTAGTGACTTTGATGGTGGAGGTGGGCTGGCCGACTGCTATAACGTTAGCCAAATGCACAACATAACCGTTGAATTGCTTCGTAGAGGCTACTCCAACTCAGATATTAAAAAGATTTGGGGCGAAAACCTATTGAGAGTTTTTAAACAAGTGGAAGGTTTTGCACGAACCTAATAAAAAGTCATTTATTCAATTTGTCTCCCATTGCTATATAAATTGGAATACCTTTGTACAGACTATAACACATCTGTTTTTAGTCTGTACAAAACAATACTAATATGGTAATCCGTTCCGCAGCATTTATTAAAAGTAGCCCTAAGGTTGAAGATTGCCCTTCCGATAGTTTGCCCGAATATGCTTTTATTGGCCGATCGAATGTGGGTAAATCATCGCTTATTAATATGATAACAGGGTTAAAAACCCTTGCAAAGACTTCGGGAAAGCCCGGCAAAACACAGCTCATAAACCATTTCATTATTAATGACAAATGGTATTTGGTGGATTTACCAGGATATGGCTATGCAAAAGTGGCAAAATCGCAGCGAGAAGTTTTTTCGGATATGAACACTAAATATATCCTTGGCAGAGAGAACCTTCAATGCCTATTCCTACTCATCGACTCTAGATTAGAACCCCAAAAAATAGACGAAACTTTTATTAACTGGCTTGGCGCACACCAAGTTCCCTTTGCATTGGTGTTCACAAAATCCGATAAGCTTAGTCCAAACAACCTGATCAGTTCAATTGCCCGCTACAAAAAACATTTATATGAGTTCTGGGAAGAACTTCCGCCCATGTTTATATGCTCAGCGGTTACCCGTATAGGGCGCGACGAAGTTTTATCATACATCAACGATATTAATATTAAGCTAGCTAATCAATAGGTTTAAATTATACGTATAAGAAGAGCACAACATATAATACTTATAAAACATGCTATTAAACGCAAGTAAATATTTCAATCACTCGTGAAATTGGATTAAATTTGCGGGCAAAACTCCCCTAACCATGCAAAAACAGCATTGCATTAAATTCTTTACAGGTAGGAACTCAAACTATTTAGCAAAAGAAATTGTTCGCCACTACGGAACTACCCTCGGAAAATCATCGGTAACCGAATTTAGCGATGGCGAATTTCAACCCTGTTTCGAAGAATCGGTTCGGGGTTCAACCGTATTTATCATCCAATCTACCTTCCCGCCAACCGATAACCTTTTTGAACTTCTGCTAATGATTGATGCTGCTCACAGAGCATCGGCATATAAAGTGGTAGCGGTTATGCCCTATTTTGGCTGGGCCAGACAAGATCGTAAGGATAGACCAAGAGTTTCGATTGGTGCAAAAATGGTTGCCAACCTGCTAAGCGCTGCTGGGGTTGACAGAATTATGACCATGGATCTCCATGCCGACCAGATTCAAGGTTTCTTTGATGTTCCCGTTGACCACATTTATGCATCGTCAATTTTTGTACCTTACATAAAAAGCCTTAATCTGGATAATGTTGCTATTGCTGCACCCGACATGGGTGGGGCAAAAAGGGCAAATGCCTATTCGCGCTTTCTTAATTCACCGATGATAATCTGTCACAAAACTCGCGAAAAGGCCAATCAAGTTGGTAATCTTACAGCGATTGGTGATGTCGAGAATAAAAATGTGATTATCCTTGATGATATGGTTGATACAGCAGGTACGCTTACCGCTGCTGCAAATATGATGATGGATAAAGGGGCAAAAAGCGTAAGGGCAATTACTACCCACCCAGTACTATCGGGACCTGCATACGACCGTATTGCCGCTTCGTCAATTACTGAATTGGTTGTATCTGACACAATTCCATTAAAAGAAGGAATGGACACAAGCAAAATTAAGGTTCTGTCCGTTGCCGAACTATTTGCCGATGTTATTGACAAGGTATACAACTATGAATCGATAAGCGAAAAGTTTATTATTTAGAACCTTAGAATTATTTTATTTTGGCAGAATCGGAAAGTGTAATTATATTTGCACCCCAAAATTCCCCTCAGCAATAACTAAATGGCGCGATGGGGGACTGACAAAAAGAGGGGCAGTCCTGAGTAACGTCTATTACAAACAATTAATAACAACTATTTTAATGAAAGAGTTTGAACTAAACGGTTCGCTGAGGACCGAAACCGGAAAGAAAGTAGCCAAACAGCTACGGAAAGATGAAAATGTTCCTGCTGTATTATACGGCGGTGAAAAAAGTGTCCTTTTTAGCGTATCTGAAAGAGATATTAAAGGTCTTATCTACACTCCCGATGTTCATTTGGTTAACCTAAACATCGATAAAAAAATTTACAAGGCAATTATTCAAGAGTTGCAATTCCACCCTGTTACAGACAAGGTTATTCACCTCGATTTTTATCAAGTATATGAAGATAAGAAAATGACCATTGCCCTTCCTGTTAAGCTTGAAGGCTCGGCCGAAGGAGTTAAAGAAGGAGGTAAACTTACCCTTACAACTAAAAAACTAAGGGTTAACGGGTTAGTAAAAGATCTACCCGAAACTCTTAGAGTTAATGTAACTGATTTGGGACTTGGTAAGAGTCGAATAGTTGGCGACCTTAATTTTGATAAATTTGAAATTGTTGACCCAAAAACCACTGTTATTGCTACAGTTAAGTTAACTAGGGCAGCAAGAGGAGCACAAGCGGCTGCATCAACAGATGCACCTGTTGCTGAAGCATAAATATTAAACCAAAAGCGTTAAGGCTTTGAAATATTTAATTGCCGGGCTAGGGAATATTGGTTCTGACTATTCCAATACCCGTCACAACATAGGTTTTAAGGTATTGGACGCTCTTTCAGAGGCGTCCAATGCTGTTTTTAGTGATAAACGTTACGGCGACATTGCCCAAGTTAGGCACAAAGGACGCACCTTTGTACTGCTCAAACCTTCCACCTTCATGAATCTGAGCGGTAAGGCTATAGCCTATTGGCTTAAGGCAGAAAAAATACCCATTGAGAATCTTTTGGTTGTTGTTGACGACATTGCCTTGCCAATTGGTACACTTCGAATTCGCAAAAAGGGCAGTGATGGTGGACATAACGGCCTTTTTGATATTATTCAAATTCTGGGCACACAGGAGTTTGCCCGCCTACGATTCGGAATTGGTGGCGATTTCCCAAAGGGGAATCAAGTACAATACGTCCTGGGCGAATGGACTCCAGAAGAAAAAGAAATTCTGCCTGAGCGCTGCAAAAAGGCCTCTGAGATAATCCTTAGCTTCGGAACCATAGGCCTTGAACTAACAATGACTCAGTATAACAAAAAGTAACCTTTTACATGAGCCTTGACAATAACACTCGTATTGATAAATGGCTTTGGATGCTGCGCATATTCAAAACACGCAGTTTGGCAACCGAAGAGTGCAAAAAAGGGCGAGTAAAAATTAACGATACTGAGGCAAAACCGTCGAAGGAGGTCAAAATTGGCGACACCGTTACAGTTCGTAAATCGCCAGTTATATACTCATACGTAGTTAAGGGAATACCTAAAAGCAGGGTTGGCGCCAAGTTGGTTGACGATTACCTTGAGAATATTACCCCCGATGAAGAATGCGCAAAACTAGAACCTGGCTTTCTGGCTTTCCAGGGTCATAGAAAACCTGGACTTGGCAGACCAACCAAGAAGGAGCGCAGAACTCTAGATGAACTCAGAGGCTCTGAATAGGAATGAAATTAATTTAAATTTCCGTTTTGGGTGGTGTTGAATAGTAGCAGGTTTGCCTCTTCCCAAACCATTTGTACCTATTCCTAGAAATCATATTGTAGAAAAAATCTCGGATCGGATTTGGAATAATTACAATAACTGACCAAAGCACAATCCACCCCCCACCAAGAGACCTTAAAACGCTGAGCACTGCCCTTGATCTTACAGTAATATCTCCTTGGACGCTAACAAAAACAACAGTTTGTAGGGGCAAATCAGATAAAACTTCGGATAGTGGAGTATCTGGCAAATCCTGCAAAGGAAGCAAACTAATGTGCCCCTTCTTATCATGTCTCTGAACAAAGCGAACGAGCCACGAACAGAGGTTACAGTAACCATCGTAAACAAGGGTAGGTATAGCAAATGCAGTCATTAACTCAACTTTTCATAGCACCCAAAAATCTCTGCAATATAAAATCTATGATGATCCTTTGCGGCATAAACCTTACTATCGATAGATAAATCGATAAAGCAATCCGATTTTATATCATCAGCATAAAGTTTTTTACACTCAAAAATGAGTCGTGCTTGCTGAAAAGCAATTGCTCCAATAGGGGTTGTTATTGGTGTTAAACCTGTTTCCTTTGGCTTATCGAAGTCTCTCCCCGACTTTGATCCACAGAATGATAGGGCTTCTCGAAAGTTGCCGTGGCCAAAGAATGATAAAGTAAAGGCATCAAAAGTCTCGGTAAACTTATGAGTGTGGCGTTGTGGTCTGACAAATGCAATGGCCACAGGCTTGTTCCATAGAACGCCAAACCCACCCCAACTGGCTGTCATGGTATTGAAATCGTTCTCAACCCCTGCGGTGACCAACATCCACTCCTTATCGAGCATATCAAATACATTCTCATTAAAGAGGGAGAGATCCCTCTTTTTGAAACCTTGAATTAAATCCATAATAAAGATTTTTTTAAAGAAATGGGAATACTGCAAAAGTAACTACTTATAGTATTCGTAGGAATACTTGTAAAGAACCCTATAGCGGTATGGTGCAAAGTACTGGTCGGTTTCAACCAATTTGCCCTCCTTGTCGTAGGTTGACTGCTTATGTGAAAATTCATCCTTCTGCCCTTCGCTCCATTGCTCCTCAAGAAGGTTTTCTTTTAAATCGTAACTATACTTTGATTGGGTAAATTTTGTCCCATCAGGATTATGCTGAATTACCTCAACAAGCATATCAGCATTATTATAAACGTATTGCAACCTTTTTAAAAGCTTCCCAGAGAAATATTCGTTTGCTTCAATTTCTCTGCCTTTTAAGTCGTATTTACTAATTGTTTTCTTTAACTCTTTACCATCGGCACCAACTCGCTTTTCTTCAAGCAGGTTACCATTAGAATCTAATTTCTTGTAAACTATTGCACTTAACGTTTTATCAGGGATATAAATATTTATCTGCTGATTGTTGCCATCGTAGGTATAAACCCATCTTTCATCAACCTTATTACCTATCCCATACTTTACGATTTCCTTTAGATTATCGTTTGGGAAATAATCGTAGGTTACCCTATATCCGGTTGCTCCATCAAAAATCACCTCAACAGTCTTAATCCCCTTGTTATTGTAGTGGATAGATTGCTTATAACTAACCTCATAATCAGGCTTATAAAGTTTTTGATACATTATATATTCTGTACGCAGATTATCGCTATTGTATTTGTAAATCAAGCGAGAGGAAATCTCTCCATTTGATCTGTAATTGATAATCTCAATGGGATTTCCGCTTTTATCGTAACTGGTTTCGGTTGTTTTATAGCCTTTGGGGTTTGGCTCCCCTTGGGTGTATCTATGGGTCCACTGCGTAACTGCCTTTACATTACTTTCAGCAATACGCACACGTTCCTTCTCTTCGTTTTTAGTTTGTGCAGATAACGTTTGGGAGAATAGTAATATTAACACAATTGAAAAACTCACTCTCATAGTTTTGGCTTTTTAATAAAGTCTATTTTAAAAACAAATATCTAATAAATTGGTTTAGTGTTAATCCTCTCTCCCTACAGGTAAATCAAAAGGTATAGTAACAGCCAGCAAGAAATAGTGTCGATTATTATCATAAGGGACAAAATGGTAAAAAAGTTTTTTACCCGATTTTCGGGCAATATCAATCAGGCCTAATCCTGCTCCCCCTTTTTCATTCAAATTCCCCTCCATCATTTGCTTTAAAAAAATCTTCTTAAGCATATTTCTATCGGCATTGTTAATGGTAAGTATCCTCTCCTCTAGCGCTTTTAGCTTATCGTTACTAACCAAATTCCCAGTAACCACATAAAACGACTCCTTCTCTTGCCCAACAATAAATAGGCCATTCCCTATCTGCCTGTCATTTGTATCGAAATCATCGGAATGCTTTGTGATATTCTGAAGGCATTCTATCATAATATGAAAAACTCTTTTACGGATTGAGGTGGGCAGATTTTTCTCCGCTATCTTTCTGTTGGCCATAAAAGCAAACGAACGCATTATCTGGTGGTTCATCTCCCCTTTGTAAATCAGGGGGAAACCACTAGTGGCCATCTCACTGGTGAGCGTTGTTTTTATGAAGTAGATAATATTATCCATCAAGGAATGAAATTATAAAAAAAAACTATATTCCTTCAAAAATTGTGCAACAAAATTACACTATTTTACAATTGTTAGCTTTTACTTGACTGGTGAACTATTTTAGTAAATTAAAATTCAGGAATTAGGGAATAAAAACTTCTAACACTTTCGCATTGTCTCTGGGGTTTAAAGTCACACCCGATAACGAAGCAGGTATTAGCGCTATTTCGCCTGAGCATATGCTAACAGGATCATTGTTAGGGGTGTGCAATTCAATTGCTCCACTAATACTAACGTACAATCGGAACGAATCGTACCCAATAAACTCACGAACTAATTTCTGGTTAAGGGAAAACCTATTTACCTGAAAGTGCGGATTACTTATCAGCTCTTGCTCTTTATTCTCCTCAATCTGTAATGATTTCAGTTTTAATGGATCAGTATCAAAATCAATGGTATCAGCAGCCAAATCAAGGTGTAACTCCCTACCCTTTCCTTGAGCATCAACCCTATCCCAATCGTAAACCCTATAAGTAATATCTGATGTTTGTTGTATCTCAACCAATAATACTCCCTTACCGAGTGAATGCAAACTTCTGGAAGGGATATAAATAAAATCATCCCCCTTAACCCCAACATACTTTAGGCTAGAACTTAACCCACCACTTTTAACTTGGTCAACAAATTCATTGCGGGTTAACTTTTTGCTAAACCCCGTTACAATCTGCGAATCGTTTTGGCTATCCATCATATACCAAAATTCTGTTTTACCAAAGGCATGATGACGCTCCCTTGCCATCTCATCGTCGGGGTGTACCTGAACAGACAGAAACTCGTTGGTATCAATCAGCTTTATAAGTAAAGGAAATTCAACTCCAAACTTCTGATAAACTGATTCTCCAACCAAATCGTCCATGTAAACACCAATCAACTCCTCAATATTATTGCCAGCCAAAAAACCATTTTCTACAACCGACAAACTCCCTTCTACTGCTGAGAGAATCCAGCACTCACCAATAGGCATGCTACTCCCTTCCTCCGTTAGGTTGATAAGATTTTTTAACCTATCACCACCCCATACCCTCTCCTTTAGGATAGGCTTAAACTTTAATGGGTAAAGCATAAAAAATATTTAGTTGAACATTCTAAGTCTCAAAAAAATGAATTATTCTCAAACAACAAAAGAAATACCCTTTATATTGCTGAAAAGATTCGTATTTTAGCGCAAAAGAGATTTACAAAGTTAACCATTAAATCCAATTGTAGTAATGCTTATTGTAGGTATCGCAGGTGGAACTGGCTCAGGAAAAACAACGGTTGTAAAGCGCATTGTAGAATGTCTCCCCCAAGGGGAAGTGGTTGTAATTCCCCAAGACTCTTACTACAAAGATAGTTCACACCTCCCAATGGAGAAGAGGCAAGAGATAAACTTCGACCACCCCTCATCAATTGAATTTGAATTACTTGTTGAACATGTTAAACATCTTAAAAGAGGCGAACACATCGATCAACCTATCTATTCCTACCTAACCTGCACCCGAGCTAACGAAACCGTTACCATTTCGCCAAAGCATGTGGTGATTATTGAAGGAATTTTAATTCTAACTAATCCTGAATTAAGGGATTTAATGGACATTAAAATATATGTTGATGCCGATGCTGATGATAGACTTTCAAGAGTAATTTTTAGGGATATTGTAGAAAGAGGGCGATCAATTAACAAGGTTCTTGAGCGATACGAAAAAACAGTAAAGCCAATGCACCTTCAGTTTATTGAGCCAACAAAAAGATATGCTGATATTATTGTTCCGCAAGGTGGAGAGAACTCCGTTGCCATAAATATACTAACCTCAATAATTGAGAAGAACCTATCGGGCACAACCTAAAATTCAACATCATGATTGACAACTATAAAAACGAGGACATTCTGTTTCTGGATATTGAAACAGTTCCACAATTCGAAAGTTACAATCAGCTCCCAGATGCATTTAAAGAACTATGGGCTAAAAAGGCTAAAAAAATAAGTGCAGAGGAAGAATCGCCTGAAGAGGTATACCAACGCGCAGGTATTTACGCCGAGTTTGGTAAAATCATCTGCATCTCGGTTGGCCTTATAGTCAACAAGGATGATAAAATCGTTTTTCGCGTAAAATCGTTTGCAGATCAGGACGAAGCCGAGCTACTGAAAGGCTTTGTTGACATGCTCAATAAGTTTTCGGCAAAACCAAATGCTACCCTCTGCGCTCACAATGGCAAAGAGTTTGACTTCCCATACATCGCACGTCGATGTTTAATCAACGGGATTAGGTTACCAAAAATCCTCGACATTGCAGGCAAAAAGCCTTGGGAAGTTATGTTTCTTGATACCATGGAACTTTGGAAGTTTGGCGATTATAAACATTACACCTCGCTAAACCTTTTAACCCACATCTTTAATATCCCCACACCAAAAGATGATATTGATGGTAGTCAGGTTGCAGAGGTTTTCTACAAAGAAAAAGATTTAGAAAGAATTGTTCGATACTGCGAAAAGGATGTTTTGGCCGTTGCACAACTTCTTTTACGATACAAAAACGAACCAACTATCGAACCTAATAACATTGAGGTTGCCCACTAGCGGTTTAGGCTAGTCAAAAACTCATTCAGCACACTCAGAAACTCGCGAGGATTTTCGGCATGGAGCCAATGCCCTGCATTACTAACCACATCAACCCTATAGTTGCTAAAATAGTCCCCAATTCTCGCAGTTCCTTCAGCATTCATATAGGGTGATTTTTCGCTTTTAATGAATTGAGTTCTCACTAAAATCTGATTTTTGATTTCGTAGGGCAAGGATGGTGACATAAGCGATTCTAGATTTTGGCTTAATGCCTCAACGTTTAGCATCCATCCAAAGGAACCATCATCCTCCCTTTTTATATTTTTGAGAAGGAACTGCCGAACCATTTTATTGGGCACAGATACGGATAAAGCGCTATCCAAATCGCCCCTACTATTTGCACTCTTAACATCAAGATTAAGCAAACCCGAAATAATCTTTTGATGAACAAGCATCTGCTCTTTATCTATACTTGGTTTTGAGCCAAGATTAAATGGGACTATATCGGCTACAACTAAACCTTTTAAAAACTCTGGGTATTGATATGCAAACAACGATGCTGTTTTGCCTCCCATTGAATGCCCAATAAGAACAGCGTTTTTTAACGAGAGTTTGCCGAAAAGTTGATGTAAATCGGAAACCATATTAGAGTAGGTATGCGTTATACTGTGGGGGCTATGTCCGTGGTTTCGCTGATCGACCAAAATCACACGATTCTGCACCGATAACTCCCTGCCTATGCTCATCCAATTATCGGATGCGCCATAAAGGCCATGCAGAATAACAATGGGCTCACCAGAGCCCATTTCGCGATAGAACAAATCCATAATACTATCCAATTTTTAGTTTCCTAAGATACATCTGCACTGTATTCTCTAGCCCATAGTAAAGGGCATCGGCAATAAGGGCATGCCCAATGGAGACCTCTTCGATCCAAGGAATATTTGCAATAAAGAAATTAAGATTATCAAGGCTTAAATCGTGCCCAGCATTTAGGCCTAAACCGAGTTGCCTCGCAGTTTCTGCTGCTTTTACAAAAGGCTCTACAGCCTTTTCAGGATTGGTCCCAAAACCAATAGCGTAAGGCTCCGTGTAAAGTTCAACCCTATCGGTCCCTGTATCCTTGGCATACTTAATAAGTTCAGGGTTATCATCAATAAAGATTGATGTTCTAATGCCTGCCTCCTTAAATCGTTTAATAACATTAATAAGAAAATCTTTATTGGTTTTGGTATCCCAACCTGCATTGGAAGTTATTGCATCGGGTGGGTCGGGCACCAAGGTTACCTGATGCGGCTTAACCCCAAGCACAAGTTCCATAAAAGACTCTGAAGGGTACCCCTCAATATTAAATTCGGTGGTAATAATCGGGCGAATTTCACGAACATCGCTATACCTAATGTGGCGTTCGTCGGGGCGCGGATGAACAGTAATACCCTGTGCACCAAAGTGCTGACAATCAATTGCAGCCTTTAAAACGCTTGGAATTTGCCCCCCTCGGGCATTACGAAGAGTTGCAATTTTATTAATATTTACACTTAAGCGAGTCATATATATTTATTTTTGGAGTTACCTTTGCAAAGATAAGCTAAAAATTAAATGGCAGCAGAATATGGTGGCAAAAGAGATGATATCGGATATTATTCCTTCGTTGCGAACCTCTGATACGGGGATTGCAGCCCTAAACTGGATGGATATCTTTAAGGTAACCCACCTCCCAATTGTAAATGACAAGGAATTTCTGGGACTGGTATCGGAAACCGACATATACGACCTTAACATGCCCGAGGAGCCCCTTGGCAATCACCAACTTTCATTGGTTAGGCCATACGTAACAGAGGAGCAGCACGTTCTTGAGATCATCGATTTGGCATCAAGGCTAAAGCTTAGCCTTATACCCGTACTCGATCATAAAAAAAACTACCTTGGTGTAGTTACCATCACAGATTTGCTCCATTACTTTGCCGAGGAATCGGCACTTACTAACCCTGGTAGCATAGTTGTGCTAGAGCTAAACCACAACAACTACTCATTATCCCAGGTTGCCCAAATTGTGGAAGGGAACGATGCCAAAATACTTGGCTGCTTTGTAACTTCACACCCTAACTCTACCCAAATTGAGCTAACGCTCAAGTTAAATGTTACCGATGTAACATCTATAATCCAAACATTTAACCGTTATAACTATACCGTGTTGGGCTCGTTTATGAAACACGACGATGAAGAAGATCTTCTCGAAGATAGGTATAACCTGCTTATGAAATACCTTAACACTTAACACACCAGATGAATCATTGGGTATTCAAAATAATTCTTCAAATCTGTCTTACAACAATATTTTTTTTTAGTGCCAAAAGTACAATTGCCACAGAGAACGAAAGAGGACTAGTTGTAATTAGTAGTATATCTATAAAAGGCAATAAAATAACTAACGACAGAATTATCCTTCGTGAACTCACCTTTAAGTTAGGAGATACATTAACGATAGCAGAACTTAGCGACAATTTAACCCAAAGTATTCAAAACCTAAATAATACTCTGCTCTTTAACTTCACCTCCATAAATCAACATTCCGAAAGCAATGGTAATTTTCATTTTGAAGTTGTTGTAGAGGAGCGCTGGTACCTTTGGCCCTTACCGATATTTGAATACTCACACCGAAACCTAAGCGCATTTTTTAACGATGGAGATCTATCGAGGTTGAACTACGGAATTTACCTGAGGATGGACAACTTTAGAGGCCTCCGCGAACAGATTAAGCTAAGGCTTGTTTGGGGCTATAGAAAAGAGTTTAAATTACAATACTTCTCTCCTAACCTCGACAAGGAGAAAAGGCACGGAATTTCGGGACTTGTATCTTACTATACAAACTATGAAATCCCTTTTCAAAGCATTAATAATATTCCTATTTACTACACAGCCAACGGGACTAATGCCAGAGCGGTTTTTCGTAGTTCAGTATCATACATATACAGGCCAAAGCACAACTGGCGTCATTCCTTAACTTTTGGATGGATTAATGCAAGTGTATCCGACACAATTACCAAACTTAATTCCAACTATTTCGGAAATTCATTAAACAAACTTTCATATAGTGAGTTAAGATACGAAGCGTTTTATGATAAGAGAGATTCAAAGATCTTTCCTTTACAGGGTTTTTTTGGTAAAGCAGAAATTGCTCGACAGGGTATTTTAAAAGCTGAAGGCATTGCAAACTGGAACATAAAACTATGGGCAGGGCTTTACTCAGAAATTGCAAACCGACTTTATGCTGGCAGTGATGCCTTAGTTCAGCTTAACTCTAATAATAATTTACCTTACTTCATGAACGAGGCCATTGGTTACGGAAATTATATCAGAGGAATGGAATACTACACAACCAATGGGATCAATTTTGCCCTAAACAAGAACTCACTTAAATATCAATTACTAAAAGCAAAAGCGGTCAACCTTCCTCTATTTCCTGAAGGTAAGTTTAAAAAGACTCATCTTTCAGTATTTTGGAGTATTTTTGCTGATACAGGTTTTGTTCAATCGGATCAAAGCACATTATCCAATAATTTCGAAGGAAAATTTCTGTACGGATATGGTACAGGATTATACTTTTACGCCTATTATGATATTGTACTTAGATTTGAATACTCCATAAACCGTTTTGGGGAAACAGGATTTTTCATACATTTAGGAACGCCCTTTTTAAACTTATAAAAGCAATTAGAATGGTTATTGCAATTTACGGTAATAAGATTGAGAGTAAACACGTTGAAAGCATAAAACTACTGCTTAGCGAGTTCAGCAAAAGAGGAACTGACATCATTGTTTTTGCTCCATTCTATGGGGCACTTGAGAATATTCTTGGCTACAAACCCAAGGTTAAAGGGGTGTTTCAATTGCCAAGTGAGGTTAAACGCTTGGCAAACTTTATGCTAAGCATTGGTGGCGATGGTACTTTCCTCGATTCAGTTTCCTACATCGAGGATTCATGCATTCCGGTTGTGGGCATAAACTTTGGCAGATTAGGCTTTCTTGCTCACATCCAATCAGATGATATCCCCTCTGCCATAGAGCAAATTTACAACAACGATTTTATTGTTGAAGAACGATCTGCATTGATGTTGACCATGGAAAACAATCCGTTTAGCACCTTCCCTTTTGCGCTAAACGATCTGACAGTTCAGAAAATGGGAACAACAATGATCACCATTAATGCATATATTGATGATGAGTTCCTTTGCACCTACTGGGCCGATGGCTTAATTGTTTCAACTCCAACCGGTTCAACCGCCTACTCGCTAAGTGTTGGGGGACCCATTGTTAGTCCAAAATCAAACTCATTAATAATTTCTCCCATAGCTCCGCACCACCTAACTGTAAGACCGTTGGTGATACCCGACAACTCTGTCCTTACCCTTGAGGTGGCATCACGGGAAACCGAAATACTAATGTCGTTGGATTCACGTTCAATGAAAATGATAAGCAACGTTAGAATCAGCATCAGTAAAGCGCCATTCTGTATTAGAGTAGTTAGACTTAAAGGAAAAAATTTTTATGAAACGCTACGTAACAAGTTAATGTGGGGTGCTGACAGCAGGAATCAATAAGTACCACAACCTTTTTTGTAAATATTTTGTTTACTATTGCACCTTACTATGCTGAGTTACATTCTTAAAATAAGCATTATCATGTTTTTAGTTTTTTAGTTTTATGAATATTATACATATATTTGTTTTACGAATGACTAGTTAATGAAAAGAATAATAGCAACATTTATAGCAGTATTGTCAATAACAGGGCTGAGTTTTTCGCAACAGTGGAAAACCGCTCCTCTTGAGTTATACGGTGGCATCTCAAACCTTCTTTACTTTGGCGATATTGGTGGCGCATCATCTGAGTCATCCCTTATGGGAATTAAGGATTTTCGCTTTTCTAAAATTAGGCCTGGGATTACCCTAGGTGCACGCTATCAGGTAATGAAACCTTTAACGCTAAGAGCATCTTACACCTTGGGGGTATTAACACAATCTGATCTAAACTCAAGAAACGAAAGCAGAAACTTTGCCTTCAGAACCTTAATAAACGAATTTACCATAGGCGCTGAGTTTTATATAATACCCGAAAGTGACGAAAACTATTACTACTCAATTATGCAAATAAGGGGCGGGCTTAGGCATTACAAGCAACCCTTTAGCCTTTATGCTACTTTAGGAGCTGGAGCCCTGCTTTTTAACGTCACGCCAAAAGAAGATCTAGTTACATCCCCACGTTTTAACGATACCAAATCGTTTACAATGGTAATCCCTGTAGGGATTGGCTGTAAGTATGCAATAATGCCTAAAATATCAATAGGGGCAGAACTCCTGCTTCGCCTTACTACAACGGATTTTATTGATGGCTACACTTCACAATTTTCAGAGTCTAACGATTTATACTACTCTCTAAACATAAAGGTTAACTACAAAATCCAAAAATCCAGACGACGGAATATTGGTTTACCGCGCCGAAGATTATTCTAAATCAACATTTTTTAATGAGGAATATTGTATTCACCCTACTCCTAGCCTCGCTGGTGTTTAGTACTCAAGCTCAGGAGCGAAACGAAATTGGTTTCCTAGCAGGAACTTCATACTACATGGGCGATTATAACCCTAGCCAGCAGTTTTACCAACCAGGCCCAGCCGTTGGGGTGCTCTTTCGCAATAACTTGTCAGATTTCTACTCCATTAGGCTTTCTGGCCTATATGGCATAATAAAGGGAAGCCATAACCCCGATAAATTTTATCTTCCCGGTGTTACCCCTGCATTTAGCACTTCAGTATTTGAGTTTGAAGCGGTAATAGAAATCGGATTTCTCCCTTACAATACAGAAATATCAAGCCATCGTAAATTCTCTCCTTATGCCCTTGCAGGCTTTGGTGCTGCAAGCATTTCAGGATCTTTTATCCCACATATTCCATTTGGCCTTGGAGTAAAATATTCACCTGCTAACCGGTGGACAGTTGGTTTAGAATGGAGACTCCACAAAACATTCAACGACAACATAGATGGTTACACCAACGTAAGCGATGAGCCAAGATCAATAATTCACAATAACGATTGGTTTGCATATGCAGGATTCTTAGTATCTTTCCGGCTCGTTAACAAAGGGGCTATATGCCCTGCATACGAGTAACCATAAGACTTATGTCGTTAATTAACACCATAAATAGGGAAGGATTGCCAAAGCATGTTGCCATAATAATGGATGGTAACGGACGTTGGGCTAAGCAGAAAGGGAAACCGCGCATTTTTGGACATCAAAATGGTGCGAATGCGGTAAGAGCAACAATTGAGGCTGCCGCTGAAATTGGCATTGAGTACTTAACCCTTTATGCATTTAGCGCAGAGAACTGGAAACGACCCAAATTGGAGGTTGAGGCTCTAATGGCTCTACTGATTACCACCATTGACAAAGAACTAGAAAATCTTGTAAAAAATAATATTAAGCTAAATATTGTTGGCAATATTGAACAATTGCCCCCTAGTGTTCAAAAAAAACTAAGCGTTGCTCTTAAAGAAACAGCTGGCTCTAGCGGAATGATTCTAACCATTGCACTTAGCTACAGCGGGCGCTGGGAAATTCTAGAAGCAGTTAAAAAAATTGTTAAAAACAGTGCTTCACTCGATATTGAAAAACTTACAGAAGATGAATTCTCTAAGCATCTATCCACAAACAATTTGCCCGACCCAGAGCTCCTAATTAGAACAAGCGGAGAATTCAGACTTAGCAATTTCTTGCTATGGCAGCTTGCTTATGCAGAACTCTATTTCACAAAAGCTCTTTGGCCCGATTTCAACAAAGAGGACTTCTTCGGTGCAATTATTGATTACCAGGGAAGAGAAAGAAGGTTTGGTAAAACAAGTGAGCAACTGAGTTAGTACATAGTTAGCATTGCTTTTTTTAGCCTTGCTTGCTTTTTTGTATATTTTAGCTTGTTTGGCACAATCCACTTGATTAAATTTGCCCAACTTTGAAGTGCAGTAAGAAAGAACAATTTTACATAGAATAATAATGGTCATATTACACCGTTTATCCAATGCAAATTCACTCTATAAGATTTAAGATGATCCAAAAATCCCTCCTCACTGCTTTAGCAATCCTATTACTTTCATTTGCTGGCATTACCCAAACCTCGCCGTTTAGTTATAACAATCCCGAAGAGTATATACTCAAGGGAATAACAGTTTCGGGCGTTAAGTTTTTGGACACTAATGTAATAACTAGCATTAGCGGCTTATATTTAGGCGATAAAATAAGCATACCTGGCGAAACAATTACCAATGCCATTAATAAGTTATGGGATCAGGGTCTTTTTTCAGATATAAAAATTACAGCTACAAGAATCGAGGGTGAGGATATCTACCTTGATATATTTTTACAAGAACTCCCTAGGATTAGTGCAATTGAGTTTAGTGGGATAAAAAAGAGCGAAGAAAAAGATCTAAGAGAACTAATTAAACTCCGAGTGGGTGGTCAGGCTACTGATAACGTGTTAGACAATGCCAAAAGGTTAATAAAAAATCACTATAAATCCAAGGCATACCTTAATACTGATCTCAACATACATCAGCAAAATGATACCTCCATTGCCAATGGAGTTAGGTTAAAATTTGCAATTGATAAAGGGCCTAAAGTTCGCATTAGCGAAATTACCTTTAATGGGAATAAAGAAGTTAGTGACCGAAGACTCCGAAAATCAATGAAAAAAACCAAGCGGAGAGATCTCAATTTCTTTAAAGCATCAAAATTTATTGAGAAGGATTACGATGAAGATATGACAACACTGATAGACTATTACAACAAAATTGGTTATAGGGATGCACAAGTATTAGGTGATTCAATTTATAGAATTAATGAAAAACGTATTGGAATTGAAATTACCGTTGAAGAGGGGCCAAAATATTATTACCGCAATGTTACCTGGGTAGGCAATTCTAAACTGCCCGATGAGGTGCTGGATCAAATACTAGGGATAGAAAAGGGTGATGTTTATGATAAAGAATTGCTTGACGAGAGACTTTTTATTGAGGACAACTCTATATCAACAACATACATGGACGATGGATATCTTTTCTTTAATATTGAACCGGTTGAGGTTAGAGTAGAGAATGATTCCATTGATTTGGAAATGAGAATTTATGAGGGTAGCCAAGCCACAATCAACAGGATAAACATATTGGGCAATACAAAAACCCACGAGAACGTTATTAGGCGTGAGCTCTTTTCGAAGCCAGGGGAACTCTTCAGCAAGACTAAAATTACTCGATCAATTAGAGAATTGGCAAACCTTGGACACTTTGACCCTGAAAAACTAGACATTAAGCCAATGCCCAATCCTGCTGACGGAACCGTAGACCTTACCTATATAGTTGAAGAAAAGGCCAACGACCAATTGGAAATATCAGGGGGCTGGGGTGCTAACATGTTTGTAGGTACTGTAGGTATCCGCTTCTCAAACTTCTCCATTGGTAGGATGTTCGATAAAAAAGCTTGGCGCCCAATTCCATCGGGCGATAGCCAAACACTTAGCCTCAGAGCTCAATCCAACGGCAGTTACTACAAAGCATTTAGCATTTCATTCGTTGAGCCCTGGTTGGGAGGGAAAAAACCTACTAACCTTTCTCTTTCGGCTTACCATACCATACAGAATTATCCAGGAACCTATATTTATCAAACAAGCGATCAGTCAATGAAAGTTACTGGAGGATCAATTGGAATCGGAACCCGATTAAAATGGCCCGACGATTGGTTTACATTCTATAACGAGTTTAGCTATCAGAACTACAATCTTCAAAATTGGACTGGTTATTTTATTTTTTCCAACGGACAATCTAATAACTTCAGCTACAAGGCAGTTTTATCGCGCAGCTCAATAAGCCAACCGCTTTATCCACGAAGTGGCTCAAACTTTAACGTTGCACTTCAGTTAACTCCACCATACTCGCTAATTAGCGGCAGAGACTTTTCAAAGGTAACTGAATCAACAGAAAAATATAAGTGGATTGAATACCATAAATGGACAGGGAAAGCACAATGGTACCAAGCATTAGTGGGTGATTTGGTTCTTTTTACTGGAGCACAATTTGGTTACCTTGGGTATTTCAATAAGGATATTGGTTACTCTCCATTTGAAGGCTTTGACCTTGGGGGTGACGGAATGTCGGGCTACAACCTTTACGGTAGAGAAACTATTGGCCTAAGAGGCTACAACAATGGATCGCTAACGCCATTAGTTGGGAATGTTAGGGTATCAAATATTTACACAAAGTACACCCTGGAGATGAGGTATCCTATCACATTACAGCCACAAGCTGCAATATATTTGCTCGCCTTCGCCGAAGCAGGTAATGCATGGTATGAGTTCAGAACCCTAAACCCATTTAACGTTCACCGCTCTGCCGGTATAGGTGCAAGGCTATTTTTACCAATGATTGGAATGCTTGGTATTGACTGGGGATATGGCTTCGATCAAATACCACATAACCCTACAGCGCATAAAGGACAATTCCACTTTACAATAGGACAGACTTTTTAACACTTTTTAAAGCAACCCCGCATTATATGGCAGGGTTGTTGCTTTTTCAAAGCATTATAAAAAATTATGAAAGCTATGAAAAGAATAACTTTAACCCTAACTGCAATACTGCTAATTGCATCAGCCTCATTCGCACAAAAGTTTGCTTATGTTGATACTGAATATATACTAAGCAGAATTCCAACATACAAAGCTGCACAAGAACAACTCGATAAAGTTGCTGCGCAATACCAAACAGAGATTGAGGAGGAATACCAAAAGCTTGAAAAAATGTTTCAAGACTTTGAGAAGGAAAAAGTACTTCTAACTGAAGAGATGAAGCGCAAAAGGGAAGACGAAATCATCAAGCGAGAAAGAGTAGTTAAGGAACAGCAAATGAAGTATTTTGGCAGAGAAGGAATACTTTTTAAGAAACGAGAAGAACTGGTGAAACCAATTCAAGATCAGGTTTTTAATACTATAAAAGAGATTGCCACAGAGGGAGGGTTTGCCGTAATCTTTGATTCGGCGGGCTCGGCAAATATGCTATATACAAACCCCCGTTACGACAAAAGCGACGAAGTGCTTCAAAAACTTGGATACAATCAATAAAATTATAATTTTGCATAATCAATTAAAATTACAAAAAATGAAAAGACTATTAACATCAGCACTGGTTGCAACACTTCTCATAATAACAGGAGGCGTATTTGCCCAAGGCAATCTTAAGTTTGCTCACATAAATGGCCAAGAACTCGTAATGGTTATGCCAGAGCGCGACAGTGCCGAGCTGAAACTTCAAGCGTATGGCAAAGATTTATCTGAACAGATTGAAGAACTTCATGTTGAGTATAACAACAAGGTACAAACCTATATGCAACGCCGCGAAACCCTTACAGCAGCTATTCGTGATGCTCGTGAGAAAGAACTATCTGAACTTCAACAGCGCATTCAGGAGTTTGAGAGTACTGCACAACAGGATTATCAGCGCATGCAAGGTGAACTTATGCGTCCACTAATGGATAAAGCTGATAAAGCGATTAAAACAGTTGCCGAACGTGAAGGATTTGTTTATGTTTTTGATGTAAGCGTTGGTGGAGTAGTTTATTTCTCAAAAGCTAGCACCGATATTTTACCCTTGGTAAAAAAAGAATTAGGCATTGTTAAGTAACATGACTACCCGATAGCACAACAGCTCAATCGCCACAAGGGATTGAGCTGTTTTTGTTAAACAAAAGGCAACAAATGGAAAGGAATGTAATCGGCATTTTCGATTCTGGCGTTGGAGGGCTAACCGTTCTGAAGGAACTTTTAGGCCTGCTACCAAATAGTTCATATATCTATTTTGCCGATACTCTTAATTGCCCTTATGGACCCAAAGGGCCTAGTGAAATTATACGACTTTCAACAGCTATCACTGATTTTCTTATTAAACAAGGATGCTCAATAATTGTGGTGGCATGCAATACTGCCACAGCTGCTGCCATTGATTATTTAAGAGCGAACTATTCGGTGCCATTTGTTGGCATGGAACCCGCTGTAAAGCCTGCAGCATTAGCCTCTAAAACAAAATCAATAGGAGTACTTGCCACAAAAGGCACTTTTGAGGGCAGACTTTACCAAGAAACTACATCAAAGTATGCTAACAACATTAACATTTGCTACCAGATTGGGAGTGGACTAGTTGAACTGGTAGAGCAGGGAAAATCTGATTCATGCGAAGCAAAAAAACTTCTAAAAAAATATATCAGCCCAATGCTAAAAAAGGACATTGACCATTTAGTTCTTGGGTGTACCCATTACCCCTTTTTCATTCCTGCTCTCACTGATATTCTCCCAAAAAACATAACCATAGTTAATCCAGCGCCCGCTGTGGCAAAGCAAACAGCCAAGGTACTTGCCGAAATGCAGAAACCTACCGATTGCAATAATGGTGAGGAGTCCTTCGTTCAATTCTACTCAAGCGGCTCAACCGAAACCCTCAATACTCTTGTTAGCAAGATTGAGCAGGATACCGGTACCCTATTTAGGAATAAGTCCTTTAAAGGGCATATCCTGTTTTTATAAAATCCATTGGCCAGTAACAGGAAAGTTTGTTTACTGGCAGATCTAGAGATTAGCAACTTAGCTCCCAAAGCTCAACTTGTTCATTCCTTCGGATATCAGAAAGCCAGTTCTTTCTAGTAGAGGGTTTCTGGGTAATGGGAATATGAGTATAGTTCACTAAAGTATATCGATTGTGGTTATTAAGTTCTCGAGTTATTGGATGCTCCACTTTTAGTCCAGCAGTTTGGGCAAAAGTAGAAAACAGTATAACCAGTTTACAGCCCTTGGGTAAAACTTCGCTTGCGGATTGAAAAAATCGTTCAAAAAAATCACCATCGTAGTACATTGCTTGATCGATACTGCTGTTAACCTTATCGGGAATCCAAGGCGGATTAAATACAACTAAATCCAAATTACTGGTATCAACCCCACTAAACAAATCAGTTTGCAGCAAACTTACTCTGTGGCTGTTACCCTGCTTTTGTAAATCAAGTTCAACGCTGTGAATGGCATTTGGATTAATATCGGTTGCAAGCACGTTGCCAATACCATGCTTAAGCATAAAAAACGTTAGCACGCCACAACCCGTACCCAAATCCATGGCATTATTAAACGATTTACTGCGTTGCAACCACTCATCAAAAAGAGGTAAATGCTCAGTGCGTGTAGGGAAGTACGTTCCATAATATGGGTGGATTTTATGCTGCAAGTTTGGATACGATATGCCGTTGCTAAACCATTGCCAAGCCCCATTAATTCCGAGTATATCGGTAAAAGGAAGGTAGAACTCTGGGAGGTTTGGATAAAACTTGGCAAGCCAGGGAATGCTTGGGGTGTTGGTTAAATCTACTTGAGCATTGGTAATGCGGGCAAAAACTCGTTGGCTTAACGTCCTCAGCATATCGCGGTTAGCCCGCGACGATTCATAATCGACAATGGGATATATTTGATTAACCTGCTTTTTGAGCCACGAATAAAAGGCCATTGCAGTGCCATAGGTACCTTCAAAACAATACTTCTCACCTCGCTTTAACCCCTCAAATGCCTTACGGTTTGGCGTTGATGCCAATAAAGGAATAAAACCTTTATCCAATAGTACTGGCTCCGGATATTTTAGCTGCATATTTTCCTTTTACAATGGTATCAAAGGTAGGGAAATTAAGCTTGTAGTAAGCTTATCCTAAGGCAAAACCTTAACTTTTTGAAACCCTGCTCTTCTCGGTAAAACGAACAATTAAACATGAGATCAGCAATGCAATCACCTGGCTAAATTTTAACATTAGTAGATATGTCCTATCTTTGGACTTTGTAAAATTATAGAAAGTTTGATATGATTTTTGAAAAAGAATTGACAGAGAGAAGTGGCTCAAAGTGCGAACTGTGTAGTTCAGTTATCGATCTGACCTCTTTTGAGGTAACCCCTCCACAAAAAAATAATGCTGATGATTATCTGCTGGTTTGTGGCACTTGCAATGAACAGTTAAGCAACCCAGAAAAAATCAATCCCGTTCATTGGCATTGTTTAAATGACAGCATGTGGAGTCAGATCCCAGCTGTTCAGGTGGTTGCTTGGCGAATGTTGAATCAATTAAAAGGCGAAGGCTGGCCACAAGGCCTTTTAGACATGCTTTATCTTGATGAAGAAACTTTGGCATGGGCTAAATTGGATTCTGCAGACGAAGATGCAATTAAGCATATCGATAGTAACGGGAATATTCTTCAGAATGGCGACAATGTGGTTTTGATAAAAGATCTGAATGTAAAAGGCGGTGGGTTCACAGCCAAACGAGGAACTACCGTAAGAGGCATTCGATTGGATCCGAACAATGCCGAATTTATTGAAGGTAGAGTTGAAGGGCAGCAGATTGTAATAATAACTCAATATGTGAAAAAGAGTTGATTTTCTTTTTGTTTGACTTTTAAAGCTGAGTATTAAGAAATAAAAAAGTGGAGCCCGCTTTTGCACCTCCACTTTCATCAAAATAAGCAATCGGTTAATCATTCATCTTTGCGAGATACTCAAACCCTTGATTTATAAATGAAGTTGAATAAAAAACATCTACTCCTCTTCATACCAACTTTTATAAAGTAGGTATCCTTTTGTTATGCGCTGATTAATCTCTTTGGATTGGGTTACATCCATTTTCTTTACAAATTTTGCAGGTACACCTGCATATATACTGCCGGGTTCAACTTGCGTATTGGCCAATACAAGGGCATTGGCAGCCACAATAGCCCCCTCGCCTACCTCGGCATAATCAAGCACCGTAGCACCAATGCCGATTAGCGCACCAGCCCTAACCCATGGCACAAATATAAATACTTCCACCCTTTATCAAACACAGATTGACACATATCTATATGTTTGCAGACTTAATACTTGGTGATATTTAGTATGTTTTTCAGAATTACCTCAACCCCACTGCCGGCAACACAAAGCGCAAGCCACAGCAACGTACATGTTGTTTAATATATAGAAGAGGGGGGGGCATGTTACATTTTGCTGTATGTTTACTTGCAGTAAAACACATCCAATGCAAGCATGATGGCGTAAGTGTAGTGGTAAATATCACTAAATTCAATGCAAACGAAACACTAGGTAACAAGAAGGGGAAGCCAATAGTCAACTAGCCATTGCTCCCCCTTCGCACGCACCTAACCAAAAAGGAAAGGAGGTAGAATGGTAAAGATATGATAAAACTTTGATGTAACTGCACAAAAAACAGTTACCTGTAGATTAAAATTATTATGCAGTAATTTCATACTTAACAAAAGAGATTACTGCCAAACATTGTATTACAATTAAAATTTTGAACATGAGAAAGATTATTTTTATAATTTTACTAATATTTACAGCTCTTATTTTTAGCTGTGAATCAAACCTACAAAACTTCGACGGAACAGTAGAAGAGGTTGAAAATATAGCATCAGATAACGCATATTTAAAGTTATTAGAACAAAATCCAAATCTAGATGAAATTCTTGTATTTTTGGGTGCCAGTTCTATAGAAGACTTAGACGCTAAGCTTGCTGAAAAACCTAACAATATTGCAACTAAAGACTTGACAGATTTTCCTGAATACGTTTTATTGACAGCACAGCACAATTCTGGCAATCAACCTTCTGGAGAAGAAAAACTTGTAACATTAAAATTAAGTCCAGAAAATGATAACCTAAAGTTAAGTTCAACAATAAGCAAAAACGAAATTAATGATATAGGTATAATTGAGGGCATAATTTATAACAATGATGAGCGCGCTGAAGGAATGATCTTAATAGAATATGACATAGAGAAGGAACTTTTTAGGTTCTCTATGGATGGTTTTAATTCTAAGAGGAGTTGCTTCGGTGATTGTATGGCCGCCAAAGGGAAGGAATTGGAAGACAGTAATTGGATTGAGCAAATTGCATTTTGCGCTGGTTGCCCACTAAATATGGCCGTATGGGCTGCTTCATGTGCATGGGATTGCGCAACTAATTAACAGAAAGCAGAATCTCTGTATTACTTATTCACTGTAATAAAATGTCAACATAAGTTAGGTTGAATATTTATAGCTTAAACTATAAGTACCAACCTAACTTAATTATATCAATTCTGGGGAATGTTTCCCAACACAAAGATTATTTATATGGTAACAATAGAGCATGTTAAAAAAAATTACGGTAAGGCCTCTATACTTAAGGATGTTTCATTACATGTTAAAAAAGGGAGAATACTATGCCTTCTTGGTCCAAATGGTAGCGGAAAATCGACATTAATAAACTGCATTCTTTCTCTAGTAAAATACGGTGGCATTATACGCTATAATAATTTTACAAAAAAAGATATTGGACTAATTCTCGAGGACGAAGGGTTTTGCAAGGATATGAATATATACAACAACCTTCGAATAGATTCAATGGTGAAAAAGGGGCTTATCTCAAAAGATGAGCTGCAACAATTAATTGCTAAGGTAGAACTTGCAGGACAAGAGAAAAAATTGGTGAATAAGCTATCAATGGGCATGCGCAAACGGCTATCAATTGCTAGCGCACTAATAAACGACCCTGATATACTTATTTGGGATGAACCCTACAATTCACTAGATCCAGAGGGTATCATCTTTTTACGAGAACTAATAATCAGCCTAAACAAAAAAGGTAAAACGCTAATTATTAGCACCCACCTGTTAGCCGAAGTAGAAAAAATAGCTGATGATATTGCGCTTATTTACAATGGCGAAATACTGTCGGTTATGGAAATGAATAAAATAATAGAACAATTCGAGAACTTAGAGAATTTTTATCTCCACCATATTAAAAACTCAAAAAAAGTATGAGCCACATTATTTTACCCCTAAAAGTAGAGTTTATAAAACTATTTCGAAAATCGAATGTATTATTCTTATTGGTTTTAGCATATTTATATCTAACACCAATATCAACACTTTTGCAAGAAACTAAAACGATCTCAAACGCATTGGAACTTTATACTCAGTCACAAATATCTCTTTCTATAATAAGTCTATTAGTAATGGCGATTTTCTTTACCAATAGTATTGGTAATGATTTTGTTGAAGGATCGTACCGTAAGTTAATTGCCATAGGTTTAAATAAAAAAGAGTATATAATTGGCAAACTACTATTGACTCTATTGTTCTCAACTCTCATTTTTGGTATGAATTTATCATTGTACCTTATTTTGGGTATCACTAAGCTCGACACATCCCTATCTATGCTATCTAGCCATTTAACAGTAGCTTTAGTACTTAATCAGATTCTATCCTTGTTCACCGCTGGAGTTTTTGGGTTTTTATTTATTGCTGTTTTTCGAAATAGAGTTGTTGGGTTAGTTTTTTTTCCATTATGGTTAAGCATTGAATTTACTTTTCGTTTAATGGAATACCATTCTGAAATAAAAATACTAACAACCTTTTCTCCAGGCAATGCACTGTTCAACCTTTACAATACGCTAAATATTGAATTTATACCATTAATTATTGTGGTAACAACATGCATACTTTTTATAACAATAATCTACCAAAACTTAAAGCATAGGGATGAAAAAAGTCAACAATTGCAATAGAGACCCACTCACATCATATCCTCTGCTGTATTGAAGTTTATTGATTTACTGCCTAGAATTCAATCGCACAATAAGGTAGAGCAAACCATCTAATCAATCTTCCATAACATCTACTCCTCTTCATACCAACTTTTATACAAGAGGTATCCCTTGGCTATACGCTGATTAATCTCTTTGGATTGGGTTACATCCATTTTCTTTACAAATTTTGCAGGTACACCTGCATATATACTGCCGGGTTCAACTTGCATATTGGCCAATACAAGGGCATTGGCAGCCACAATAGCCCCCTCGCCTACCTCGGCATAATCAAGCACAGTAGCACCAATACCTATAAGTGCTCCAGACCTAACCGTTGCACCATGTACCGTAGCATTATGGCCAATAGAAACATCGTCCTCAAGGGTAACAATTGACTTTTGATATGTTGTATGCAAAACTGCATTATCTTGAACACTAACCCTATTACCAATGCGAATTGGATTCACATCACCCCTAAGCACAGCACCATACCATATACTGCAATCATCTCCAATTTCAACATCACCAATAATTACGGCAGTTTCAGCAATAAAACAATTCTTCCCAATCTTTGGGGTTTTACCATTTAGTTTTCTTATTAAAGGCATCGTTATTCTGTTTTATACTATAACAAAGATATGCCAAGTTAGGTTGATGAGAAACTAAAATTCCATAAGAATTAGCAAAGTGGTTTAACAAAGTCAATATCTGCCTTTATAAAAAGAAGAGCTACAACAGCACTTTTACAGACTGTTGCACTCAATAACTGACGATTAGGTTAAACACCTCCGAAAACGTTTTAAACCTGATATAAATCATGTTGTAAAACAATCAAAAAAAAAAGATTCAGCGTTTTTCCTTCTATAAAATGGTTAATTTTGTGTCATAATTTCAAAGCAGAGGTTTATATTAAAAAGCCTGTAAATAAAGAAATATGCATATGAAATGGGATATCTGTTTTATATGCATTTAAATTTTTTGCTACTTCAAAATCATATAAACACAAACCACTATGGATAAAAAAAAGCATGTGCTCGAAGTTGATGAGGTTTCCATAAGATTCTCTGGCGACTCGGGTGATGGTATGCAACTGTCTGGAACATTATTTTCTGATGCTTCGGCACTATTTGGTAATGGGGTTAGCACATTTCCCGACTACCCTGCAGAGATTCGCGCCCCTCAAGGAACCGTTGGCGGTGTCTCTGGATATCAACTTCAGATTGGGAATAGAAAAATGTACACGCCGGGTGACGACTGTGATGTTCTAGTTGCCATGAACCCAGCTGCCCTTAAGGCAAACGCAAAATGGCTTAAGCCAGGAGCAACTATTATTGTTGACAGCGATACCTTTAACGAAAAAGGGTTCCAAAGAGCTAAGTACAAAACCGAAGACCCAATTACCGAGCTAAAACTCCAAGATTATAATATGGTTTTCGCTCCTATAACAACCCTAACAAAGGAGAGTCTTAAGGAAGCGGAACTCGATAACAAGAGTATTCTGCGAAGCAAAAATATGTTCGCTCTTGGTATGGTTTACTACATGTTCGATAGGCCTCTTAATTTTACAGAGCATTACTACGAAGTAAAATTCAAAAACCGTCCACGCATTGTTGAAGCCAACAAAAAGGTACTTCGCGACGGATATAATTATGCTTCAAACATCGACGCAATACCAAATACATACAAAATACCTGCATCTACCACCACAAAAAAGGGTACATACAGAAATATTAATGGGAATATCGCTACAGCATGGGGTTTAATTGCTGCTGCTGAAAAGGCAAAACTACCATTGTTCTGCGGATCATATCCTATTACTCCCGCAACCGATATCCTTATTGAGCTAGCTAAGCACAAGGAACTTGATGTAAAAACACTTCAAGCCGAGGATGAAATTGCTGGTATTTGCACATCAATTGGTGCATCATTTGCTGGAAATTTTGCCGTAACTACTACCTCTGGCCCAGGATTATCACTTAAGTCGGAAGCACTTGGCCTAGCTGTTATGACAGAGTTACCCCTAGTAGTAGTTAACGTACAGCGCGGTGGCCCATCAACTGGTCTGCCTACCAAAACAGAGCAAAGTGATCTTTTTCAAGCACTTTATGGCCGCAACGGTGAGTGCCCACTAGTGGTTGTTGCTGCAAGTACTCCAAGTAACTGTTTCGATTGGGCTTTTAAAGCCTCAAAAATAGCCCTTGAGCATATGACCCCCGTTATACTTCTTACCGATGGGTACATTGCTAATGGCACTGAGCCTTGGCCTATTCCAAACATGAAAGATTATCCTGCAATTAATCCTCCTATTGTACCTGACGGGACTGAGAATTATCTCCCTTATGAGCGCGACCCACAACGTCTTGCTCGCCGCTGGGCAATTCCTGGCCAAAAAGGGTTAGAGCATCGTCTTGGAGGTTTAGAAAAAGATTTTCTGAAGGGCTCTGTTTCACACGACCCCATTAACCACCAGAAAATGACTGACATAAGGGCTGCTAAGGTTGCTAAAGTTCAGGACTTTATTCCCGAACAGGAGGTTATAGGTGACCCAGAAGGTGATTTATTAGTTGTTAGCTGGGGTGGAACATATGGCCACACATTTACTGCAGTTAATGGCCTTCAGAAGTCAGGTAAAAAAGTTTCACTCTGTCATTTGCACTACATAAATCCATTGCCAAAAAATATTGGTGATATTTTCAAACGTTTCAAAAAGATTATTGTTTGCGAGTTAAATATGGGACAGATGGCGAACTATCTAAGGATGAATCATCAAGAATTTAACTATCTACAGTATAATAAAGTACAAGGACTACCCTTTACCGTTACTGAACTTAAAGATAGATTTAACCAAATATTGGAGGGCAAGTAATCATGGGCAAACACAATTATACTATACAGGATTTCAAAAGCGATCAAGAGGTAAAATGGTGTCCAGGGTGTGGTGACCACGCCATACTAAACTCTGTTTATCGCGCACTACCCGAAGTATCCGAGGCATTAGATTATAGCAAGGAACGATTTGTTTTTATTTCAGGGATTGGCTGTTCAAGCCGTTTTCCATACTATATGGATACATATGGTTTTCATGGTATTCACGGCAGGGCATCTGCAATTTCAACAGGAGCAAAAGTTGCTAACCCAAAACTAAGTATTTGGCAAATAACTGGAGACGGTGACGCTTTAGCAATTGGGGGAAACCACTTTATTCACGCAATCCGAAGGAATATTGATATTAATATCATATTGTTTAACAACGAGATTTACGGATTAACCAAAGGGCAGTACAGTCCAACATCGAAACTTGGCTCCAAAACTGTAACATCTCCCTATGGCACTGTTGAGCAACCTTTTAACCCTGGTGAACTTATTATTGGCGCAAAGGGAACATTCTTTGCCCGTTCAATTGATATGGACGTAAAGTTGACCGCTGAAATTCTTGTTCAGGCTGCTAAACACGATGGAACATCAGTTGTAGTGGTACAGCAAAACTGCGTTATTTTTAACGATAACACTCACGCTTTAATTACCGAAAAAGAAACTAGATCAGACAGAACTATTGTTTTAAGGCATGGTGAGAAAATGCTCTTCGGTAAGAATAATGAGAAAGGTCTTGTAATGATTGGCAATCGGCTAAAAGTAGTTACTATCGGTGAGGATGGTTACACCCTTGATAATATCCTAGTTCATGATGCGCATAATCCTAACCCTGGAGTTCATATGATGCTAACCAATATGGCATATCCAGAATTCCCATTTGCCCTTGGTGTTATCAGAGCAGTAAAATATCCTACCTACGATGATAACGTTAGGGATCAACTTCTTGAGGTTAAGAAAAACTCAAAGATCAAGTGTATGGACGATTTACTTCATAGCGGAGATACCTACGAGATAAAATAAGCAGAGACTTCATAAAAAAAGCGTTGGAACTTGTTTCAACGCTTTTTTTTATCTGCTTGCAGCAACAAGTTCATTTAGTAGGCCTGCATCCTTCTCAAGGGCATTTCCCACAACTACCATATTCCCTCCTGCTTCCCTTGCATCACGAACGGCCTTAGGAGTTCTAAGACCTCCACCGACTATTATGGGCAGATCAACGCATTTTCTTACTTCGCTAATAATGTTACTGGGCACAGGATGCTCAGCACCGCTACCAGCTTCAAGGTAAATACTCCTTAAACCCAGTTGCTGTCCGGCAATGGCAGTAGCAACAACTATATCACCCTTATTGCGAGGTATTGACATTGTATTGCTCATGTACTGCACCGAGGTAACTGCACCCGATTCAATCAGGATATAACCCGTTGGAATTATCTCCATGCCACTCTCGCGGAGAGCATGCGAAACCAATACATGATTGCCAATGAGGAAGTCGGGATTTCTGCCTGATATCAATGAAAGGAGGAGTATGGCATCGGCGTTAGGTGTAAATTGCAAAGCATTTCCTGGGAACAAAACAATTGGAATTGAAGAGTGCTGTCTGATAGTCATTAGCGCCTCATCTACGCTAGCCTGAGTCAGACTCCCTCCTAGTAGAATTATGTCAACGCTTGACTTTTGTGCTCGAACCGACAACCCTTTTAACTCAAAGAAACTATACTTATCGGGATCGACAAGTAAGGCAAACAAACCTTTCTGTGATCTTAAAAGTTGGCTATAAATCATACCTACCATTCTAACGATTTGGGATTGCATACTACCCAAACCACATTAAAGTACCCTAAATAAAAATAGTATAAATCAAATCGCTGAACTGTTCCACCAAGCCTAACGGTTGCATTAAACTCACCTTTTCCAGCCAAATTAGCAAGGGGCTTCACATCCATAGATGCACCGCCCAGCCCTTCCATACCGGGTAGTTTATACATTGCTTCCTTTGCACTCCAAATTAAAGCTAGTTGACGGTTGTCAGTAACATCGACCCACTTCTTCTCATTCTTTGACAGATATTTATCGCTAACCTCTATAAATGGACGAGTAAACGATTCAATATCAATACCTACGAGCCATTCGCTACTCAGAATAACCGCAACATAGGGGTAAGAGTGGCTTATTGAGATATGCGAGCGCGATTGCGCAAGAAAAGGGCGACGAGTAGGATGATACATTACATGGCCAGTATACCCGAACTCTCGTAGCAAGGCTCGGGCTGCTAACCACTCAAGCCTTCTTCGGCTGTTGGAAATTCGGGCTAACCCCGGAAAGTATTCGCCCCCAACAAATTCTTTGAGCTCTTCTTCGGTCTCCTCAACCCTCCATACACCTAAAGTATAATCGTCTGTTTTGAAAATTTCAACAAGAGCCATAATAACTATTTATTGTTTTTCCACTCCACCGACTCCATAAGCACGATTAGATCTTTGCCTAAAAAATCGATCGATGGTGCTAACGAATCCCTATTTGGTGAAACAGAAAAGTATAGTGCTCCCCTTAGAAAATGACTTGCCGAATCAGTTACATAGAACTGCCAAGCACTGGCTGTGTTCCCCTTCATATTGTATAAAAGGCCGTAAACTTTTTTGTCGGAATGTTCAAAAAACCTTTCGGTAATTGACTCCGCTTTGTAGGTATGCTTATAGGCAAGTGCCCGCGAATCTTCCATTAAAGAATCGAGCCTTCCGTTTGCATCCTTATAGCTAATATGAATTTTGGCCTTATAATCGTCAAAATTTATATTCACCCAATAAGGTTCTGCATTATATGAATTATCAACTTTAACTCGGGCGTAGGAAGGATATTTAAAGCGATAGGGAAACCCAACTGAATCAAACTGAACATATTCCTTCTCCGGAAAATCGGTACGAACATACCCGCGTGGGCGTGGAACAGGTGTATCGGAGCATCCGATAATCAACTGCAACAAGAAAACAAGTGTAAAATAAACTACAATCCTTTTCATGCTAGCTCTGACTGTTTAAAACTTTAACCTTCACCCTCTTAATTCGTTTATTGTCTGCAGAGTCAATTGTAAACCTAAAATGCTTATGGTCTATCACATCGTTTTTACTTGGTAAATGCCCAGTTATCTCTAGAATAACGCCCGCAAGAGTTTCTGCCTCTCCCCTAACATTATCAAAAATCGAATCGTCGAGGTTAAGAACTTTGCAAAAATCGTTGATTAAAATTTTTCCTTCAAAGAAATAGTTCTGATCGTCAATTTTTGTATAAAGACTAACCTCCTCATCAGATTCATCTGAAATTTCTCCAACTATTTCCTCAAGAATATCCTCGAGTGAAACAATACCACAAGTCCCTCCATACTCATCAACTACTATTGCAAGGTGTGTTCTATTTGCCTGAAACTCCGATAGAAGTACATTAATTTTTTTGGTTTCAGGGACAAAATACGCTTCGCGTAGAAGTTTTTGCCACTCAAACGTATCTGGCTCATCAATATAGGGTATCAAATCTTTTACGAATAGAACTCCCCTAATCTCATCGAAAGATTGTTCGTAAACTGGGATTCGACTATAACCCGATTCAATAACCACCGACTTTAACTTATTGAAACCCGACGAAATCTCAACTGCCACAACATCTAGTCGGGGTTTAAGAATCTCCTGCACTTCAATATGGCCGAAGGTAACAATGCCTCTAAGTATCTTTTTCTCCTCGGGATGATGACCGGAGGTTATATCGAGTGCATCACCAAGTTCATCGATAGACAAATTTCTGCGAGGACTGAACCTGCGGCTAACGTGAGCCGTTGATGATACTAAAAAATGGTTGAGTGGATAAAATATTTTAAATAGAACATACATTGGTAAGGCCATTGCTTGCGAAAATGATTTTGGCTTGCTAGTGGCCAGTATTTTAGGAACAATTTCACCAAAGAGTAGGAGGATAAATGTAATTATAACTACCTGAATAATAAAACCAAAGACAGGCGAGCTTGAGAAATCGAATATAGAATTGGTAATAAAGGCAGAAAGGATTACAATTCCAACATTAACAAAATTGTTGGCTATTAAAATGGTTGCCAGTAACCTTTCTGGTTTTTGGAGTAGTTCGAGCGCTATTTTGCTTGACCTGCCCTCATCCTCCTGAAGGCTCTTAATCTGAGTGGGGTTGAGGGAAAAAAATGCAGCCTCTGAGCCAGAAACTAAGCTAGAAATAGCCAATAGCAATGCAAGAACTACAAGGCCAACTACTACCCCTATTGTTATTGGGTTTAGTCCAACCATGGGCAGAGCCAATACGCTATATACGATAATGAAAATTGAATTCAATTACTAAAATATTTTGTTAAAAACTCTAAGTATTGCTAGAACGGTAAATCGTCCTCAGGCTGTGGCATCATCGAGTCATCCACTTTACTTGGATTTGGAGTAGCTGCCGAATCGCTTCTTTCACCCTTAGCTGCCCCATCGGATGGAGAAGGACCTAGAAATCTGAAAGTAGTACAATAAACCTCGGTAAAGTACTTTTTTACACCTGTTTCCTTATCATCATAGGTGTTGGTTCTTAACCTGCCCTCAACGTAAAGCAGTTTACCCGATTTGATATATTTCTCGGCAACTTCTGCTTGTCCACGCCATACCACAATGTTGTGCCACTCGGTTTGAGTTACTCTTTGTCCGCTTTTATCAGTATAGGTTTCGTTAGTAGCCAAAGGGAAGCGAGCAACTGTTATGCCGCCCTCAAGGTGCCTTACATCAGGGTCTTTACCTACGTTACCAACAAGTATTACTTTATTTACGCTCATAATCGTTTTTTTAATTTGTTTACTAAACTACAAATATAAGAATATACAATCAATCAAAGCCATTCAGTCCCACAAAAGAGTAATCAAGGTTTTGGTGGATTTAGAAAGTACCTTACTGCAGGTTCCGCTGCCAAAAAGTTGTCGATAAGAGTAGGAATGGTGTACGAATCGATTGAACTAGTTAGCACCTTACTAAACCTACCCGTTAGATCCTTTGTATCCTTATTGATAATAACAACAATAAACTGAGCCATAATAACCTGGTGGCTCAACAGATGTTTAATGGTTGGGGAAATGTATGTAATTGTTGGATCGGAGGAAGTAAAAAGTTTTTTCCATTCATCATTCTCCTGCAATTTTTCAGCTGCCAAAGGCTTTTCTGTTTCAATGAGAGGAAACTCATACAGCGACATCCAAATGTCTTTCGCGTTTCTTTTAGAGATAAAGGTATAGTCGCCAAAGCGGATAAGCAGATAGGTAAAATACCTATCCCTTGTTTTAATCTTTTTTGCTTTGGTGGGCAAAGCATCAATTATGTTGTTGCTATAGGCATAGCAGTAACCGTTAAAAGGGCAGATGGTGCAATCGGGGCTTCGGGGAACACATTGCAAGGCGCCAAAATCGATTAAGGCCTGGTTAAACTCATCAGGGGCAGAACTGTTCATCAACTCGATTACCACCTTTCTAAAGGCTGCCTTACCAGGCGCAGTGTATGGGGAATCGAAAACCCCAAATACTCTAGCAATTATTCTGTACACATTCCCATCAATTGCTGGCACAGGCTGCTTAAAAGCAAATGAAGCAATTGCACCAGCAGAATATTCGCCAACTCCTTTTAATTTGAGCATTTCCTCATAAATTTTAGGAAATTCTCCATTTAGTTCTTTCTGAACATACTTGGCAGCTGCATGCATATTCCGAGCTCGGGTATAATAACCTAAACCTTGCCAAACCTTTAGTACTTGGTCTTCATGGGCATTAGCCAAATGCTTAATTGATGGAAACGTAGCAATAAACCGATGATAATAGGCCATTCCCTGGGCAACCCTAGTTTGCTGTAAAATAACTTCTGATACCCAAATTCTATAAGGATCAGATGTTTCACGCCAGGGTAAAATTCGAGCGTTTTGTGCATACCAATTGGCCAATAGCGTTTTAAAATCCATTAAATCAATAGTTAATGACGGCTAATTTGAGAAAAATAATTGGAAAGTCTTTTATTTATAAACATAAATGAGTTATATTTGCAGTCCGATTCGAGAATTCTAACCTTAATTTATTGATAATTAAAGATTTTAAAAATGACAAAAGCAGATATCGTTAACGAGATTTCCAAGAACACTGGAATTGAAAAGGTAACTGTACAAAAAACAGTTGAAGCCTTTATGGAGACAGTAAAAGATTCTCTAGTTAAGGAGAAAAACGTGTACCTAAGAGGCTTTGGTAGTTTTATTGTAAAGAAACGTGCACAAAAAACCGCACGCAACATCTCTAAAAACACCACCATTATTATCCCTGAGCACTTTATTCCTGCTTTTAAGCCAGCGAAAACCTTTGTAAACAAGGTTAAGTCTCACGTTAAGTAATCCATTTTTTTTAATTCACATAATACTATCATTACCATGCCAAGCGGAAAGAAGAGAAAGAGGCATAAGATGGCAACGCACAAGCGGAAAAAACGCTTACGCAAAAACCGTCATAAGAAGAAGAAATAAAGCTATAGCATAAATGCAGCTTTACAAACTAACATGTCCAACCTAAGGAGCTACTGTGTTCTTTAGGTTGGTATTGTTTAATAACACCTTACCAGTAATTAATACTTTTTAAAGTGAATACAGAGCTTATAATTGATGTACGATCATCTGAAGTTGCTATAGCTCTGCTTGAAGACAAACAGCTTGTTGAACTCAACAAAGAGAAAAGCAACGTTCAGTTTTCGGTTGGCGACATCTATCTTGGTAAGGTTAAGAAAATAATGCCTGGGCTAAATGCGGCTTTTATTGACGTGGGCTACGAAAAGGATGCATTTCTGCATTACCTTGATCTCGGCCCTCAGTTTAAGTCGTTTCATAAGTTTTTACAGGTTGCTCAAACAAAAAAAGGAAAATTAGTAACACTTCCAAAGCTCAAACTAGAACCCGAAATTGACAAGGCCGGTAAAATATCCAACATATTAACAACCGGACAAACCGTTCTTGTACAAATTGCCAAAGAACCCATATCAACTAAGGGACCAAGGCTAAGCGCTGAGATTTCAATAGCTGGCAGGAACATAGTGCTTCTTCCCTTTTCCGACAAGGTTTCCATCTCACAGAAGATTAGTTCTATTGAGGAGCGAAAACGCCTTAAGCGATTGCTCGAAAGCATAGTTCCAAAAAACTTTGGGGTAATTGTACGTACAGCAGCCGAAGGGAAAAAGGTTGCCATCCTCGATGCTGAACTCAGGAACCTTATCAAGAAATGGGAAATAGTTTACGAAAGGGTTAAGACTAGCCAGCCCCCTTGCATAATTGTAAGTGAGATAAAGCGCACCTCAGCAATCATTCGCGACATGCTAAATGTATCGTTCAACAGTATCTATGTTAACGATGATAGCATATACAACGACATTAAAGAATACATTAGTACGATTGCTCCTGAGAAGGAGAAAATTGTGAAGTTGTATTCGGGCAATGTGCCAATTTTCGAGAACTTTGGAGTTGAAAAGCAAATAAAGGGTCTTTTTGGTAAAACCGTATCGTTTAAAAGCGGCGCATACCTTATCATTGAGCACACTGAAGCCCTTCACGTTGTTGACGTGAACAGCGGGAACAGATCAAAAGCGGGTAACGACCAAGAAACAAACGCCCTTGATGTTAACCTCGCTGCAGCCGAAGAAATTACCCGACAACTTAGGCTAAGGGACATGGGTGGAATTATTGTGGTGGATTTCATTGACATGCACCTCAACGATAACCGACAATTGTTATTCGACAGGATGAAAGAGCTTATGAATAGGGATAGAACAAAGCACAACATCTTGCCGCTGAGCAAATTTGGATTAATGCAAATTACCAGGCAAAGGGTACGACCCGAGATGCACATTGAAACACTTGAAAAATGCCCAACATGCAAGGGTACTGGCGAAATTAAGCCTGCCGTGCTCCTCGACGAGGAAATTGAAAACAGGTTAGCATTCCTTGTAAACGACCAGGAAAAAAAGAAACTTGTTCTTAAGGTACACCCTTTTGTTGCAGCATACCTTACAAAGGGTGTTTTCAGCAAGCGTTACAAGTTGAGCAAACAGTACAAGTGTTCGCTTAAGGTTACCCCTATTTCATCTTACAACTTTTTAGAGTATCATTTTCTTGACCAAAACGAAAACGAGACAGATATTTAACGCCAATTTAAGCCGTTGCCTTTCGCAACGGCTTTTTTAGTAATCTAAATCATTGGTATAAATACATAGTTATTAAAAAAGCTTCAGTATTTTTGGATGAACTTTAATTCATATCTATTGTTACAATTTCAGTTAAATATAAGAATACAATCAAAACCACAACTATGAGGAAAGCACTATTATTTGCTATTGTAGCACTTGCAATTCTGGTTTCAAGTAGCGCATATAGCCAAGTTCAAGATCCTGTAAAATGGAAAGTTAGCAGCCAAAAGGTTGACGGAGTTAAATACGAAATTATTTATGACGCTACTATCGACATGGGGTGGCACCTATACTCATCGGAGAACCCACAAGGTGGACCAATACCCACAACTTTCAATTTTAAGGAAAGCAAAGCATTTTCAGTTGAAGGAGCACCAAAACCAGTTGGGGATGTAAAAATTGAGCACGATGAAATTTTTGAGATGGACGTAGCCTACTTCGACAATAAGGCTCGTTTTGTGCAAACACTAAACCTAAACGATGGGCAAACCAGTGCGCAGGTATCAGGAGAGATTGAGTACCAGGCTTGTTTTGAGGATAAGTGTATTTTTTTAACCTACGATTTCTCAACTTCAATAGGCGAAACACAAACCATTACAAAAGAAGAAGAATCAGCTGAAATATCCGCATCAGCAACCACTGAGGATTCGAACACGAAAGGCTCAAATTCTTCGCTAATCCTGTTTTTCCTTATATCATTTGCTGCTGGGTTAGCTGGTTTGCTTACCCCTTGCGTTTTCCCAATGATTCCTATGACCGTATCTTTCTTTATGGGCAAGCAAGAGAATAGATTTAACGCTATTCTCAATGCATTTGTGTTTGGCATCAGCATTATTGTAATATACACATCCATTGGATTACTAGTTTCCTTAACCAGCGTTGGAGCAGGCTTTGCAAGTCAATTAGTTTCTCACTGGCTTCCTAACCTAATTTTCTTCTTCCTTTTTATGGCATTCGCTGCTTCGTTCTTTGGGTTGTTCGAAATAATGCTACCCAGCAGTTTATCAACAAAAACCGACAGCAAAGCTGAGAAGGGCGGATTTATTGGCTCGTTCTTTATGGCACTTACCTTAGTAATTGTAAGTTTATCGTGCGTAGGACCAATTGTTGGAGCAATTCTTGTTGAGTCAGCTGCCGGACTTGGCCTTAAGCCAATTATTGGTATGTTAGGCTTCTCTTTGGCATTTGCCGTACCCTTTACTCTATTCGCTATTTTCCCATCGTGGCTAAACAAACTACCAAAATCAGGCGGATGGCTAAACTCCGTTAAAATTGTTTTAGGGTTTATCGTGCTAGCTTTTGGCCTAAAATTCCTTTCGGTTGTCGATCAGAGTTATCATTTGGGAATTCTTGGCCGCGAGGTATTCTTAGCCATCTGGATTGCCATATTCATTATGCTTGGACTATACTTGCTAGGTAAAATTCGATTTAAATTTGATTCGCCTGTTGAGCATATTGGTTTTGTTAGGATGATGCTGGCCATCGCAACTTTTGCATTTACCATATTCCTTGTTCCTGGTATGTTTGGTGCTCCTTTAAAAAGTTTATCGGGATTAATTCCACCAAAAACTGGACACAGCTTCGATCTTGTTGAAATGATTGGCCAACGATCAACCACCTCAACTAACGACAAGTCATCTATTTGTGAAGAGCCAAAGTATGCCGACATACTGCACCTACCTCACGGCATTCAAGGTTACTTTGATTATGAGCAGGCCTTAGCCTGTGCGCGTGAGCAAAACAAACCTTTGTTTGTTGATTTTGTTGGACACGCCTGCTCTAACTGCAAAGTGATGGAGCAAAAAGTTTGGAGCGATCCCCGAGTAATTCAGCGTTTGAAAAACGACTATGTTGTGGTTGCCCTTTACATTGATGAACGGACAGAGTTACCCGAATCGGAATGGATAACCTCAACCGTTGATGGTAAAGTTAAAAACACCATTGGTAAAATAAATGCTGATTTTCAGATTAAGCGATACAATGTAAATAGCCAACCATTCTACGTTTTGCTAGACAACAGCGAAGAATTGCTAGCCAATCCTTATAGTTTTAACACCAACATTGATGAGTTTATTGCATTCTTGGATAAGGGTATTGAGCAATTTAAAAGCATTAAGCAATCTCCTGCATTTGGCTCTCCATTAATGGAAATAGGAATAGGCAATTAACAATTGCTATGGATATACAGAAAGCGTGCATCAAGTGGTGCACGCTTTTTTTATTCACAGTATACTTTAAGTATTTACACCTAATTTCCAGAGATTTTAAATGGGAGTTATAACCTGACTATCCTAAATCCATTGATTGATTAGTTAAAACTATTCACCCCTAATAATAATCGGAGCTAAATACTAGAACTCTATACCCTAAAATAAATAGGTAATCTTAAACTTTAAGGTGAATAAACACTCTAATAGGCAACTTAAAGAAAACAAAATGAAAAGGATTATTCTCATAATTTTCGCCTTATCAATAGCATGGGCAAACCATGCTTACTCACAAAGCGACCCTGTTATCGATAAAATTATCGAAATAGGTAAATCCGACAATCAAACCATGCAGCACCTCGATGTACTCACTAACCGCATTGGCGGGAGGCTTATTGGTTCCGATGCCTATGAAACTGCTACTAAATGGGCTGCCAAAAAATTTAAAGAATGGGGCATGGAAGTAATTATTGACTCTGTTGGCTCACTTCCCGTGGGGTTTAACCGCGGCCCATGGTTTGGCCGTATGCTAGGAGAAAGCGGTATGAATCTTCATTTCGCCACACCGTCATATACTGCTGGAACAAAAGGTGTTCAAATTGGCCACGTAATGCTCGAACCCCAAAATCAAGCACAATTTGAGCGAATGAAAGGTAAGTTAAAAGGATCTTGGGTACTTCTTTCAGGTAAAAGCAGCGGTTGGCCCATCGATATTTCAGAAGAAGCCAACACAAAACGGGCTAGCATTAAAACTGAAAATGAAGAGATTGAGAAGAAAAATATTATAATAAGACAAGAAAACTGGGCTAGCCGAAATACCCCAAACCCACAAAAAGAATTACTCCCATTAAAAGAAGAACCTGGACTGTTCTACAAAGAAATGGTTGAGGCTGGAATCCTAGGCATTATCCAATCAGCAGCTAATCCCATTGTAGCCCTTTACGATCGTAAAAACATTGAGAAGCTTACTTTCGATAACCTTCCAAAAGTACCCGACATTAAACTCGACGAGCATCAGTTTGCTATAATTGAACAAATGGCCAAGGAGCGTCAACGCTTTTTTCTCGAATTTGATATTAGAAACCATTTTAGGCTAGGTCCAATTCCTTATCATAGCGTAATTGGCGTTATACCTGGAACTGAGTTTCCCGATGAGTATGTAATTATGGGGGGACACCTCGATGCATTTGATGTGGCCACTGGTGGAGTTGATAATGGTTCGGGCGCCACTCCTGCTATGGAAGCAGCTCGCCTTATTATGCAAGCTGGGGGTAAGCCTAAGCGCACAATTCTTGTTTGCCTATGGGCTGGTGAAGAGTTTGGATTGCTGGGCTCTACAAGTTGGGTCGAACGGAATGCAGATAAACTTGACAAAATATCCAATATGTTTAATCGCGATGGTGGACCAACCGTAGCCAACAGCATAAGTGTACCAAGGGCAATGCTAGAGGATATAAGACAAGTTTGTGAACCTATTAATAAGATTAACCCAGACTTTCCGTTTACCATAAACGAGATACAACCCGCAAAAAGGCCAACCGAACCATGGGGTACCGATAGTGGTCCCTTTGCAGTAGCCGGAGTTCCTACCCTCAGTTTTGGCACTTCGGATCCAAAAGGGTATGACTTTACCTATAGGGAAATATGGCATACAGAGCGTGATTTATACAACATGAGCATTCCAGAGTACCAAGAACATACCTCAATAGTAACGGCAATTGTGGTATATGGAATTGCCAATCTCGATCATCTTCTCTCACGAAAAGGATACTGGAAAGACGTTGAACCAATAACTAATGGGAAAGAAAAAAGGAATAAGCGTTAAGCATAAATAGTTTAATACCATAATCCCCCTCGTTAAAACCATATGTTTTAGAGGGGGATTATTTTTATTTTATAAACCTGAAAATTACTGCTGAACGTATTGCCAAAGCAGCTACCACCGGGAACATCGGAAATGGAAGTGCCTGAGGTAAAACAAACCAAAAGAGCATAAGCAGCACCATCACTAGGGTATTGATGCCAAAATAGTATTTTGCCACAAACCTTAAACGTTTAATTAGAAATGTAACAACTGCCAATAGATGCAAAGGATGGGCCCATATAAGATTATAATTATTTGCCATTACAGCATGATTGGAACCAAACCACTGAAAAGCAACAACAGCGCCCAACAACCCAACTAAAGAAAAAAGGATTAAATCAACCCAACGGCTATCTCTCTGGCGTTTAAAATCAAAATAAGAAAATACAACCACTAACAACAGCAATCCGATAAAAGCCATTAAGGGTGCTTCTCTAAGTTTGGTCCTTGGAATTTCAACACCATTGAGCACTGTAACACTAGGTTGCATAAGAGGTACATTCAACCCATCCGATACAATGCTTGCTGAACTAAATGCAGTTTGCATATGCTCAGGCAAAAACATATACTCCCAAGGATCAGCCCTCCTATCGGCACTAACTCCCAGTAAAAGATTGATGCCTAATTTCGCCCAAGGTTTCTCAATTACATTAGGCATTAGCAATTCTCTAAAACTCTGTTCTCTTTTTAACAGTCTGTAATCGAAATCTAGTTTGCGTGGTATTACCTCAACAATAATATCGCGAATACGAGTTGCACAATTATCGAACAGAAAATCATACAGGTAGTAGCGGTTTTGGGGTAAATAGTTAATCGTGAGCGAATCGAGCAGCATTTGTTTCTCGTTCTTTTGCAGATTAAGAATCTGCTCATATATATACCTTCCCTCGAAGATATAGGAGTACTCAAAATTCTTATAGGAAGATACTGAAAGGATATAATTAAGTTTTCCTTTCACAAAATTTGGGTAAAAATTGGGATCAGAAAAATCGAAGGTTCCATAGTTAAAAACCCAATCGACACCTATAACAGGATCAAAAACTCTGATTGCACTATGCCCAAATATTGAGTACAACTCTTCACCCTGCGAACAGGTAAGAAGGCTGATCTTAGCGCTATCGGTAAGCATTACCTGTGGGAGTTGTGCATAAATTGGCTTGGCGAGAAAAAGTATGGTCAAGAACAAAACTATTGCAAAACTATTTTTTTTCATTTTTCTGTTTTTTGAGTTTTAAGGATACGCCTGCTTACCAGTATGGCAAAGAAGGCTCATCCACCGAATAAACAATCTCGTTTATAATGTAACTTTTAACATGAATGCTTCAAATTTAATTAACCTTATTGCATTTGGCAGGGTAAAGTTAGAAGGATTTATGCGTCTGCATGCTTTGGATTGAACAAAGATTTGTTATTTTAGCTAACAAACCATCCAGCATGAAAACAACCCCCACTTGCATAGGCGGAGATTTTAGGGTACTTTCAAACACATTTGAGGTAACAAATCCATTCAATAAGGAGCTAATTTCTCATTGCTCTCTTGCCGGGAAGCAAGAACTAGAAGAAGCCATCGCACTGGCCCAAAAGATTGAGAATGAAATGGCAAGCATGCCCTCGCATAAAAAAAGCAGTATACTAAATAGCATTGCCAGTGGATTAACAGCAAAACGCAAAGAACTTGCAAGGCTCCTTGCCCAGGAGGCTGCAAAACCAATAAAGTATGCTTTTGTAGAGGTAGATAGAGCAATACAAATATACAGAATTGCCGCAGAGGAGTCCAAACGACTGCCATCAGAGTACCTCCAACTCGACTGGACTCCTGCAGGTGAAGGCAAAGAGGGATTAATTAAATATTTCCCTGTGGGCCTGGTTTCAGGAATATCACCATTCAACTTTCCGCTTAATCTTACATCCCATAAAATTGCTCCAGCTATCGCATCGGGTTGTCCCATAATACTTAAGCCTGCTCGAAGCACTCCCCTTTCAGCATTAGAGTTAGCCAAAATTGTGTACGCTGCAGGATTGCCAAAAGGTGCCCTAAGCATATTGCCCATGGATAGGATAGCAGGAAATCAGTTGGTTACCGACGAAAGATTTAAACTGCTAACTTTTACAGGCTCTCCCATAGTAGGATGGAAAATGAAAGAAATGGCAGGTAAAAAGAAGGTTGTACTTGAACTTGGAGGGAATGCAGGTGTGATTATTACCCCTACCGCAAACCTTACTAAGGCTGCAGCCAAATGCCTTATTGGTGCATTCTCCTACTCTGGTCAGGTTTGCATACATACTCAACGAATCTACGTTCACCAGAGTATTTTTCTACAGTTTACTGATTTACTTTCAGAACTAACAAGCAGGCTTAGGGTTGGTAATCCCCTTGAGGATGATACTGATATCTCATCAATGATTGATGAAGAGAATACCCGTAGGGTTGATGAATGGGTAAAAGAAGCAATAACCAATGGAGCAAGACTGATTGCTGGCGGAAATATTGTGAATGGGATATATCTGCCCACCATTTTAACTAACACAGACCCTAGTATGCGTATATGCAGCAACGAAGTGTTCGGCCCTGTTGTAACGATTGAACCCTACGAAAACTTTAGTGATGCCATTAAAGAGGTGAACAACTCACCTTTTGGCTTGCATGCTGGGGTTTTCACAAATAGTATAAGCGAAGAGCATGAAGCATTTAATAATCTAAAGGTTGGAGGAGTGGTGATAAACGATACTCCAACATTTAGGGTAGATCACATGCCCTACGGTGGTGTTAAAGACTCAGGACTAGGGCGGGAAGGAGTTAAGTATGCAATGCACGACATGCTAGAACCCAAGATACTCGTAAGGAGTATTCCCTAAGGATTATCAGTTTTAGCTATCATTTCTTAAAAAAACCAGCATTGGTACCCATTATCACCAAAATATAACTTTACAATAATTATATTTGCATCGATTTATCCAAAAATGAATTAATTAAATGTTTGCATCCCTATTAGTAAAAGGAATCATTGTTGGGCTTCTGGCCTCAATACCTCTTGGACCAATTGGGGTTATTTGCATACAGCGCACAATAAACAAAGGTAGATTAAGCGGTTTTCTCAGCGGTATGGGAGCTGCAACAGCCGATACAATATTTGCCGCTATTGCAGGCTTTAGCCTTACTTTTGTGATTTCCTACATTGAGGAGAAGCAAATTTTATTTCAGGCTCTTGGAGGGGCTATTGTATTCGTGTTAGGAATTAAGATTTTTTTCACAAACCCTGTAAGACAACTCCGTAGGCATAAGCGAAAAAAGAGCAACCTTGTTGAGGATTATTTCTCCGTTTTAGCAGTTACAATAACAAATCCATTGGCTATTTTTCTATTCATTGCACTTTTCGCATCGTTGGGAGTAGTAAGCGACAACACCAATTGGACACACTCATTAATAACCACAAGCGGAGTGTTTTTAGGCGCAGCTCTTTGGTGGTATATCCTTACTTCATTAGTAAATGCATTCAGAACTAAGTTTAGGCTAAGACAACTTTGGTGGATTAACAAACTATCTGGTGCAGCAATTTTTACCCTTGGGGCTATTGCAATCATTGGTTTGGTTCGCCTACTATTCTAGTCTTCCGCAGAACCATTTTCTCAATAAAATTAAGCCTTTTATCCATATTAACATAAGACCATTTTAGATGAGGGCTGCAAACAATTCGTTTATTCTCACTTTCAAAGCATTTTAATTGATGATTTAAATCTCTATAACCCTTATTGTATATATATTTTTTTATATATTTATGAATAATTGTACTTGATAATTAGTTTTAACAACCTATTTATTATGTTGTTGCTAGTCAGGTAATTGAACGTAATTATTCTTTTGTTTCTATTGTGTATTTTTTGATTAAAAAAAATAATACCGGCATGAGTATAGCCAATCGCCTTTTAAACTTGTTTTTGCCTAAAGAGAACCAGAACGAAGGGGAAGATTATGCATCTAAAATCCTTGCTTTTAGCATTTCATGTTGGATTTTAATAATATTCTTCGTAGTACTTTCCGTTTCCGCTTTTCTAGTTTCCAATAACCTACTCGCTATAGTATCTGCATCTGGAGTAATGCTTATAGGCTTATTTATGGGGTTATACACAAAAAACAATTCCTACAACCCTACATATAACTACTCTGTTTTATTTGTCGCTGCTGTAGTATTTGAATTCATAATTTGGTCGGGCAGCATTGGTATAACAAGCGCTATAGCCATTGGCTTATTACCAATGATCTCTGCTGCTACACTTGGCCACAAAAAAGGAACAATTGTAAATATCATTTTTCTTGCAGTTGCAATAATTGGATTATTTGCACCAACCGATATTTTTAATAATAATGAAGAGTTGCCTTTTGTATTTAAAGGTTTGTTTATAGTTTCTTTCATAGCAGTTATGTTGCTAGCAAACCTGCTCGATGCTATAAAAGTAAAGTTTATGCATAGCATGGAAAAGGGTGTACTTGATTTGAAAACCACCAACAAGCAGCATCAGGTTTTTATATCTGGCCTTTCGCACCAAATCCGCACACCATTAAACAACATAATGGTTATAGCCAATTTGCTCGAAAGCATTACAATCGACGAAAAACAGAAAGATTTAATTGATACTATCCACGCATCTACAAACAACCTAGTTAACGTAGTTAACAGCATGGTTGAGATATCAAATATTGATATAAAAGAAAGGGGGAGCATTAGCATTCCCTTTAACCTATACAGCACGATTAATAGTACAATTAAAATATTCTCAACTCAGAACACCAACAATATCCCCTTTAATCTAAAAATTGATGGTTCAATCCCAGATAATCTATTGGGTGATCCAGTACGTATCAAACAGATATTCTTAAACCTAATTGAGAGTATTCTTAAGAACAAGGGTGTAGGCAAGGCTAACATTAATATCATCGTTTCAAAACGAGATGAAACAGACAAAAATATAGACCTTAATGTTGAGGTTAAAAGTGATAAACCCTTGTTGCTGCCATTAAACCATGATCAAAATCTTTTTGTAACTAACGACAACTCAATAACACCAGCAAATTCGCAATCATATATTAATATACTGGAACTTTCAATTACACAAAAACTGATTGAGAGTAACGGAGGAAAATTAAGTGTACAGTTAACCCCTGAAAATTCTTCTTTCTCTTTCCCTTACTCACTAGAAAAAGTTGGATCTATCCAACTAAAAGACCAACAACAAAGCGAGGACAAAGAGAACCTAGCAAGAACTGAAATGAACCGGGCACAAGGCTTATCGATAAAACTTGAGGATGCCAATGTGCTTTTGGTTGAAGACAACCTAATTAACCAAAAAATTGTTGTGCTTAGCCTCAAAAAACTTGTGAAAAGTATTGATATCGCTAATAATGGCAAGGAAGCCCTTGATAAGTTTGGCTCTAGTAAATTTGATATCATTCTTATGGATATCCAGATGCCCATAATGAACGGGATTGTATCCACCAAAAAAATCAGGGAAATTGAGTCGAGTTCAACATCACGTATCCCCATTATTGCTATAACAGCAAATGCGCTTCTGGGCGATAAGGAAGAGTGCCTTTCTGCAGGAATGGACGATTATATCAGCAAACCATTTCAAATTGAAGTGCTAATTCAGAAGATGAAAAACCTACTTGGAGCTTAACTTTAGATCCATCCAAATTCTTTACCGCTCATCGTGTGTCCATTTGTTAAATGGGAGGATAGTTTGCATTGGAATAAGCTTTATCCCTATGCAGATATTGGCAATTATAACCAATAGACTTAAATAAAGAAGAGGAGTTCTTAGCAATATTAGGTTATGCCAAGTCGGGCTTTATGCCAATAATCAATATATCGTCTACCTGCTCATTTTCACCCTTCCACTCGTTAATACTACCCAGTAAATGTTTTTTCTGAATCTCGAGTGGATACTTATGGATATTGAGCAGGAGGTGTCTGAATCTTCGAAATTTAAATTTCTTCCCTTCTGGCCCACCAAATTGGTCAACATATCCATCGGTAAAGATATAAATCATATCGCCTTCTTGTATCGACTCAGTGTGGCTGAAGAACTGGGGCTTTTCTAACTCATATGAAAATCCTACGGTGTAGTGTTGTCCCTTGATCTCTTTCAAACGATTATCCCTAATAAGATAAAGATTGCTAAAGGCACCTGCAAATTGCAAAGTTCTATTCTCCTTATCAATAACACAGAAGGACACATCCATACCATCCTTAACGTTGGATGCTTCATCGTTTATAGATTTACTAAACGTGTCGCGAACACCCTTATCCAACAAATTCAATATCTCAGCTGGATCATTAATTCCCATTACGCTAATGATATTGCGAAGCAGTTCTACCCCAATAATTGACATAAAAGCACCTGGCACACCATGACCAGTGCAGTCAATGGCTGCAACAAAAATTCGATTTTCTGTTTCGTTAATCCAATAAAAATCTCCGCTAACAATATCCTTTGGCATGAGTAAGATAAACGACTCGGGCAGAATTTTTTTAAAATGGCTTTCGGATGGTATAAGAGCTTCCTGAATCCGCTTGGCATAGTTAATACTGTCAGTAATACTCTTGTTTTTAAACAAAAGTTCTTCCCTCTGATCCTCCATCTCTCCCATTGTAATCTCAAGCTCTTTAAGCAGTTTGGTTGTCCTTCTTGAAATTTTTGTTCGTATTCTAAAAATGATTACTAGAAATAAAACTAGCAAAATACCATAAATAAAAATTGCATCTCGGGTCCTCCACCATTGGGTTTTAATAACCACCACTATGCTTTTGCCTGCTTCATTCCATACCCCGTCGCTATTGGCACCTTTAATCCTAAGGGTATATTTCCCTTCTGGAATACTTGAGAAAACTGCATAATGCTTATAGCCAACCGCTATCCAATCCTCATCAAACCCCTCAAGCTTATACATGTATCTGTTCCTATCAGGATGAGTAAAGTCGAGCACAGAAAACTCAAAACTAATCATTGAGAAAGGATGCTTAACTACTACTTCGTTTTTTGTTTCTAGGGGGATTATCACTCGCCCAGTTGGACTAACAATCTCAAGCTGAGTAAAGCTAACCGGGGGAATGCTATGCGTTTGGCTAATTGAATCGGGGTAAAAGGCATTTAGACCAGATATTCCACCAAAAAAGAGTTCCCCTTGCTGAGATTTGTAGCTAGCACCAAGGTTAAACTCATAACTCTGAAGCCCATCATTAACTCCGTACGATGTTATTGCAAAACTAGAAGGATTAATTTTGGCAATTCCCCAATTGGTGCTTACCCAAATCTGTCCATTGTTATCCTCCTCAATGTTATATATTAAATTATTGGGCAAACCATCTTCCTCGGTGATAAGTTTAAAAGAATCCTTACTCCGATCGTAAATGTGCAATCCCGAAGAGCTTCCAACCCAAAGGTTTTCTTTGGCATCTATGTGCAGGCTGATAATATCGTTGGACGCTAAATTCCCTTTTGTATATGTTTTGCTCTTTGTATATCTTTTAACTTTCCCCGATGATAAATCCATTCTATTAAGTCCGGTGAGTGTCCCCAGCCACAAATAATCGGCATCCTGAACCATACTGTATACCTCATTGGAGGTTAACGTAGTTGAATCGGAAGGATTATGCTGATATTGCTCAATGGCAGTTCCGTTAAACTTATAAAGCCCCAAACTTGTTCCAAACCATATAACCTTTTTAGAGTCTTGCAGGACAGAATAAACACGATTATTCTTAAAAAGTGATGAGGCGTCAACTCCTTTCTTTTTAAAAAAGTCGGAAAATGATTTTGTTGAAGCATTGTAAACCTGAACTCCCTCCATAGTAGAAATCAGCACTTCGCCTCCTTGTAATGCATAAATGCCGTGAACATTATCACTAGCAATTTTATAGGGATAGTTGAGGCGCGAAGAGTATTTAGTTATGCTACTGGTTTTTCGGTTGAGCATGTAAAGTCCAGAATTCCATGTGCCAACCCAGAGCATACCATTATCTTCATATATGGATCCAATCATATTGTTTCCAAAAAGATTATTCCCTTCCTGATCTTTGCTGTAAAGAGGGAATTTTTGATCCTTTATGTCCCACTTGATTAAACCCGAAAGGGTACCCATCCATATCACTCTAGAACTATCCTCAACAATTGAGGTAATACTTGTATTAAGGGCATCGGGGTTTAATGCTAATTTAGACACTGTACTAAAACCCGAGCTTTCTCTATAGGTAGAAACGCCCTCATTGGTTGCAATCCAAAGGACACCTTTTGAATCGATGAAAAGTGCATTGATCTCATTCGACAACAATGAATTACTTACACCAGATTGGCTATAGTACCTCCTAAAGCCATGCTTAATATTCGACAATTTATTCAGTCCATCGTTGGTAGCAATCCATATATTGCCTTTCTCATCCTCAACAATACCCCTAATGTTATTACTGCTGATGGAGTTGCTGTTGCTGGGATCGTTTGAAAAACGCTTAAACAATCCAAGATTCCTATCAAAAAGCAATAACCCATCCTTTGTGCCAACCCAAAATCTACTCTGGCTATCCTCAAATATTGCATAACCATCCATATACGCAGCATTGGTAAAAGGATCATAATAATGAGGAAACCTATCAAATGTATTCGACTCTGGATTAAAGCGATCGAGCGACTCTGGTGTTTTAATCCAAACAACACCTTGCCTATCTCTGTAGATATTATGGATGCGATTACTGCTCAAGGTCTTAGTATCTGAAGGATTGTGGTAATAATTGATAAACTTACCGGTTGCCCTGTCCAAATAACTTAGCCCTCTCCAGGTCCCAATCCAAAGATTCCCTTTAGTGTCCTCACATATTTTGTTGATACTATTGCTACAGAGCGAGGCACTATCGAGAGGATTATTTCTGTAATTAGTAAAGGAATAGCCATCGTATCTATTGAGCCCGTCTTGAGTGCCTATCCATAAAAACCCATACTCATCTACCAGGAGAGCAGACACCAACGATTGAGACAGGCCCGACTCTATATTCAAAACCTCGGCAAGCCTTTTGCCATGTAGATTTTCTGCCCTAGCGTATTGAACAATAGGGAGAAACTGCAAAAGAATTACATACCACCTAATGAGGCCTCTCATAGAAGAGCAAATTAGTAAAATAAATTCAATTCAAGCCTACTTTGCTATTGCGCTATCTTGCTGCACAATATCCAAAAATCGTATTGACGGAGACTCTATAAAATTTCCTAAACCAAGCCTATTCCACTTACTATCTACCTCCTTAACTGTCTGCATGCTCGAGGTAACAATATTTGGCCAGTCTCTTTTAAAATTATCATTTTCTAAAGTCTTTCGGGTCCCGTCAATAAATAAGCACGGAGCTTTTACACCATCCACTTCAGCATAAAAGCAATCTCGCTCTGGGTCAACATTCCCTGCTGTATACCAAGTTACAATTGGTATTTTTTCTAAAGGAATATGCTTATCTACAATAACAATTATTTTAGGTAAATCCTTGCCTAGTTTACAAGCAATACTTTGAGCAACCATTCGTACTATAGCTCCACTTGATTTGTCAATAGAAACTAAAATTAATGATATGCCCTCATTCAACAAACTCAAATTAAAGTCAGATAATTCATCGAAAATCAGCTTAAGATGCTCAGTAACCACAACAGTATCTATCACTATTGGTTCAACTTCTGAGTTTAGTTCTTCGTTAAGTTTTTCTGTTGCATCAATTAAAAATTTGCCCCCAATAGCTGGTTTGCTAGATGAGTGATCTAGTACATCTAAAGGACCACGGCTAATCAATGTATCATACAAAGGGCTATAATTTTTTGTAATAGCCCTAGCCACATCTTTTATGCAATGGATATCCACATCGGAATCGACAATCACCATTATTTTATTAAACATCATCTGCCCTGCTCCCCAAAGAGCACTTCCAACCTTATAGGCCTGGCCGGGGTATGACTTATCTATCTTTACAATGGCTATATTATGCGCAACACCCTCTTCGGGCAAATTCATATCAACCACCTCTGGAAGCATTGCGATTTTAATGGGGCTTAAAAAAATTCTTTCAGTAGCCCGAGCCATGTATTTATCCTCCATAGGCGGCACACCTACAATTGTAGCGGGATATATTGCATTGCGTTTGTGGGTAATACACGTTATATGAAACTTAGGATACCAATCGGCAAGCGAATAAAACCCAGTATGATCGCCAAACGGCCCTTCCCATGCTAAATCCTCACTGGGATCAACATAACCCTCAATTACAAAATCGGCATCGTAGGGCACCTCAATATCTACAGTAATGCCTTTTACCAATTTAACTCTTCTATTCCTTAAGAATCCAGCAAGTAAAAACTCGTCAATATTGTCGGGCAAGGGAGCAGTAGCAGCATAAGTGTACACTGGGTCGCCCCCTATTGCTACAGCGATTGGCATTTGTATGCCAAGCTTTTTATACTCATTAAAATGCCTGGCTCCAGTTTTATGCCTATGCCAGTGCATTCCAGTTAAAGAGTTACCAAATACCTGCATCCTATACATTCCAACATTCCTTATCCCTGTTTTAGGATCCTTAGTAATTACCATTGGTAAAGTAATAAACCTCTCCCCATCGTGGGGCCAGCATTTAAGAATAGGGATTATGTTCAAATCAGGGTCACGATGCACAACTTCCTGACATTCGCCCTTGCCTGAAACTTTATGGGGCAACCACTTTGCAACACGCTTTAATGTCGGAAGTATTTTTAATTTCGATGCTAAAGATTGTCTAGGTTGGGTAAAGTGCTTAAAAAGTTCATCTATTCTTGCTGCTGCAGCATCGGGATCGAAAATACCAAGTGCCAACGATATACGTTCGTCTGAGCCAAAAGCATTAGTTAAAACAGGAAAAGATTTTCCAGTATTCTCAAAAAGCAATGCTTTACCTCCACCCTGCTGTTTGCTAATTCTATCGGTAATCTCAGCAATCTCATAAATAGGTTCAACAAACTCTTTAATCCTAACCAGTTGTCCTTTGGATTCTAAAACTTTAATGAAATCATCTAATCCGCTAAATGGCATTTTTGCTCTTAGTATATTGGACGTGAATATACAAAAAAGGGCTCAACCTTTTTATGGTTGAGCCCTTAAAAAAACTCGAATATTTTTATCTAATGTACTTGAAATTTTTTCCTAGGTATTGACCAGATGAACCAAGCATTTCTTCAATTCGAAGCAGCTGATTGTATTTGGCAATCCTATCGGAACGAGAAGCTGAACCTGTTTTTATTTGTCCTGTGTTAAGTGCAACAGCCAAATGTGCAATGGTTGTATCCTCAGTTTCACCAGAGCGATGGCTCATAACAGAAGTCATAGAGTTAGTATCAGCCATTCTAACAGCATTTATAGTCTCAGTTAAAGTTCCAATTTGGTTTACTTTAATCAGAATACTATTGGCAGCTTTCTCTTTAATACCTCGAGCTAAACGATTAACGTTAGTTACAAACAAGTCATCACCAACTAATTGAATCTTATTACCTAAGGTTTTATTCATCAATTTCCAACCATCCCAATCGTCCTCAGCCATACCATCCTCAATAGAAACAATAGGATACTTATCAACCCATGTCTTCCAGTAATCAACCATTTGCGAAGGGGTTAGCTTGTCGCCTGAAGATTTGTGGAGATGGTATACATTCTCTTTTGGTAAAAAGTACTCAGATGATGCTGGATCGAGTGCTATAAAAATATCAACGCCTGGCTTATAACCAGCATTTTCAATTGCTTTAAGGATTACCGTAATTGCTTCTTCGTTTGATTTAAGGTTTGGTGCAAATCCACCCTCATCACCAACGTTAGTTGAATATCCTTGTTTTTTTAGAACAGCCTTTAGGTTGTGAAAAATCTCTGCACCCATCCTAAGTCCCTCTGAAAAACTTGGTGCCCCAATGGGCATAATCATAAATTCCTGGAAATCGATGCTATTATCTGCATGAGAACCTCCATTGAGAATATTCATCATTGGGATAGGGAGAGTACATGCGTTTACGCCACCAACATAACGATAAAGGGGCTGTTGCGTAACCTGAGATGCTGCATGAGCAACCGCAAGTGATACACCAAGAATGGCATTGGCACCAAGGTTCGCTTTATTTTCAGTTCCATCTAGGCTAATCATTGCCTCATCTATCTGCTGCTGTTCCAGAACATGCATTCCTATAACCTCTTCGGCAATAGTAGAATTAACATTTTCAACAGCCCTTAAAACACCCTTACCAAGGTAATGGCTTTTGTCGCCATCCCTAAGTTCAACTGCTTCGTGCGCTCCAGTTGAGGCTCCGCTTGGTACTGCTGCGCGACCAAAATAACCGCTTTCAGTTATCACATCTACTTCAACCGTTGGGTTTCCTCTTGAATCGAGAATTTGGCGAGCATGTACATTTACAATTTGTCCCATTTTCTGAAATTTTTTAGTTTAAAACATATAAATCAATTTATCTAAAAAAAGGGATTAAGCAAATTAAGCCAATCCCTTTCTATAGGTAGTACTATTTAGAGATTGCTATTCAGCGTCCTCTTTCTTTTCGTTAGTGTCTCCATCGCCTTTTGCATCAGTAGATTCTGGTGCTTCAACTACGTCTTCCTTAACCTCTTCTGCCTGTTTAACTGATTCCACTTTTTCTGCTTTCGCTTTTGATGCAGGTTTATCAGTTGCTTTATCGGTCGCTTTTGGTTCGGCAGTTTTAGCTACTTTACCTCTGCGAGTACGTTTTGCTTGCGATTTTTCTGATTTGCTTTCCTGAACATACGTTGTATTGTAGTCTACAAGTTCGATAATGCACATCTCAGCGTTATCGCCAATACGAGCGCCTGTTTTTAGGATACGGGTATATCCACCTGGCCTATCGGCTACCTTAACCGCTACATCGCGGAAAAGTTCAGCAACAGCAGTCTTATCTTTTAGATAAGCGAATACTGTTCTTCTTGAGTGGGTGGTATCGTTTTTGCTCTTCGTAATTAGGGGTTCCACGTAAACTCTTAATGCTTTTGCTTTAGCAACGGTAGTTTTAATACGCTTATGCGTAATTAGCGAAACCGACATATTTGCAAGCATTGCCTTGCGGTGAGAAGATGTTCTGCTTAAGTGATTAACTTTCTTATTGTGTCGCATCGTAATTATTCCTTGTCTAGTTTGTATTTAGATATATCCATACCGAAGGATAAACTCATGCCTTCCAAAAGGTCCTCAAGTTCGGTGAGTGATTTTTTTCCAAAGTTTCTAAACTTCAGCAAATCATTCTTGTTAAACCTAACCAAATCTCCTAATGAATCAACATCGGCAGCTTTGAGGCAGTTAAGCGCTCTAACTGACAAGTCAAGATCAACTAGCTTAGTTTTAAGCAGTTGTCGCATGTGGAGAACCTCTTCGTCGAACTCATCATTGGCTAACTTATCATCCGAATCAAGGGTAATCTTTTCGTCGGAAAAGAGCATAAAGTGGTGTATTAAAATCTTTGCTGCTTCCTTAAGGGCATCCTTTGGATGGATACTTCCATCAGTAAGGATTTCGAAGATCAACTTCTCATAGTCGGTCTTCTGCTCAACCCTAAAGTTTTCAACCTCAAACTTTACGTTTTTAATCGGCGTGTGGATTGAATCAATAGGAATAATACCAAACTCTACATCTTCTTCCTTGTTCTCTTCGGCTGGTACATAACCTCTTCCCTTGCGGATTGTAACCTGAATATCAAGTTTAACATCGGGCTCCATCCTGCAAATTACAAAGTCAGGATTAAGCACTTTAAAGCCAGTTAAGAAGTTTGAAAGGAATCCTGCCTTAAACTCATTCTGTCCAGAAATTGAGATAGTAGCCTTTTCTTCCTCAATGTCCTCAACAACTCGCTTTAAACGAATTTGTTTGAGATTGAGAATGATTTCGGGTAAGTCCTCCACTACTCCGGGTATAACGGAAAATTCGTGGTCGACACCTGAAATCTTGATGGAAGTAATGGCATAACCCTCAAGAGACGAAAGCAATATTCGCCTTAAAGAGTTACCCACTGTAATTCCATAGCCTGGCTCAAGTGGACGAAACTCAAATCTACCGAAGGTATCGGTAGAGTCGAGCATAATTACCTTATCGGGTTTTTGAAATGCCAGAATTGCCATTCGGATTATTTTTACTTGGAGTATAGTTCAACAATAAGCTGTTCCTTGATATTCTCAGGAATATCTGAACGCTCTGGATTATTTAAAAATTTTCCTACAAACTGATTTTTATCCCACTCTAACCATGAGTACTTGGTGTACCTGTCTGCGGATAAAGCCTCAGTAATAGTTTCAAGCGATTTTGACCTTTCTCTTATGCCTACTAAGTCACCAGCTTTTAGCGAGTACGATGGTATATTAACCACTTTATCGTTAACTGTTATGTGCCTATGGCTAACAAGTTGGCGAGCTGCTGCACGCGTTGGGGCAATTCCCAAACGGAATACAACGTTATCAAGCCTTGTCTCAAGGAGTTGGAGTAAAATTTCACCCGTTACACCTTGCATGCGCTCAGCCTTTTTGAATGTATTAACAAATTGCTTCTCAAGGATTCCATAGGTAAACTTTGCTTTCTGCTTCTCAAGAAGCTGAGTACCATATTCCGATACTTTTTTTCGCTTTTTGTTTATCCCATGCATTCCTGGGGGATAGTTCTTCTTTTCAAGAACCTTATCAGGTCCGAAAATTGGTTCCCCAAACTTTCTTGCAATCCTAGTGGTTGGTCCAGTATATCTTGCCATTCCTCATTAAATTTTATTATTCTGTAATATACCCAACAATTATACTCTCCTACGTTTTGGAGGGCGACAACCGTTATGTGGTAAAGGGGTTACATCAACTATCTCGGTAACTTCAATTCCTGCAGAGTGAATAGTACGAATTGCTGATTCACGTCCTGATCCAGGGCCTTTAACATAAACTTTTACCTTACGTAATCCTAAATCGAATGCTACTTTCGAGCAATCACCAGCTGCGGTTTGAGCTGCATAGGGGGTGTTCTTTTTAGAACCCCTAAAACCCATTTTACCAGCAGATGCCCATGAAATTACTTGCCCTGTATTATTGGTAAGGGTTACAATAATATTGTTGAACGAGGAGTGAATGTGAGCTTGTCCTACTGCTTCAACCTTTACAACTTTCTTTTTAGCTGTTCCTGTTTTCTTTGCCATAACCTATATTCTATTTAGTAGCTTTCTTCTTGTTGGCAACTGTTTTCTTCCTTCCCTTACGGGTTCTTGCATTGTTCTTGGTGCTCTGTCCTCTAACAGGCAAACCAATACGATGACGAATGCCTCTGTAACAGCCAATATCCATTAAACGCTTTATGTTTAACTGAACAGACGAGCGTAATTCTCCCTCAACTTTAAATGATTCGTTAAGGACACTACGTATTTTATTGATATTGTCATCTGTCCAATCGCTTACTTTGGTATTTATGTCCACACCTGCGCCTTCAAGGATTTTGCGAGCACTGCTTCGCCCAATACCGTAAATATAGGTAAGAGCTACTTCGCCTCGTTTATTTCTGGGTAAATCAACACCTACTATACGTGCCATATTATTTCCTTAAAAAAATTAGGGTACAAAGTTAATAAATTATCCTTGGCGTTGTTTAAACTTTGGATTTTTTTTGTTAATCACGTACAAACGCCCTTTGCGCTTTACAATTATACAATCGTCACTGCGCTTTTTAACTGATGCTCTTACTTTCATCGTAACTTATTATTATCAATTAAACTATTTATAACGAAATGTTATACGGCCCTTGGTCAAATCGTATGGAGACATCTCCACTTTAACCTTATCACCGGGCAGAATTTTGATATAATGCATACGCATTTTACCAGAGATATGAGCTGTAACAACATGCCCATTTTCCAATTCTACCCTAAACATTGCGTTTGATAGGGCATCAATAATGGTTCCGTCTTTCTCTATGGCAGATTGTTTGGCCATATAATAATTATAGTTTTATTTTAATTCGTAAAACTCTTCGATATACTTGAAGGTTGATAGCTCATTAGCCTTGTCCTTCTGTATAACAACTGTGAGCTCAAAATGAGCCGAGGGCTTTCCATCATATGTTCTAATGGTCCATCCATCGTCCTCTTGGTAGATATTCTTGGTCCCAAGGTTTATCATCGGTTCAATACAAATCACCATCCCCGATTGTAACTTTGGTCCCTTGCCCCTATTCCCATAGTTTGGCACTTCAGGTTTCTCGTGCATTTGCTTTCCCAGTCCATGACCAACAAGTTCACGAACAACTGAAAAACCATTAGCTTCGGCATGACTCTGAACGGCATGCGATATATCGCCTACCCTATTCCCTTCGATGGCCATTTCTATTCCCTTGTATAGGCTCTCCTCGGTTACCCTTAAGAACTTTTTAATGGGATCTGATATTGAGCCAACTGCAAAGGTATATGCTGAATCGCCGTAGAACCCTTTGTACTTTGTACCACAATCAACAGAAACAATATCACCTTCCTTAAGCTGATATTTAGACGGAATACCATGTACTACTGCGCTATTCACAGAAATACAAAGCGTATTAGGATACCCATTGTAACCAAGAAACCCTGGAACTGCACCATTATCCCGAATGAACTGCTCTGCAATACTGTCGAGTTCAAGGGTTGAAATGCCAGGTTTAATTCTCTTGCCTACTTCTGCCAGAGTGCGCGAAACAATATCGGCATTCTGCCTAAGGATCTCAATATCTTCTTCCGTCTTAATAATATTCATTACAAAAAGAACGTTTCCCAGGGAAATTACATCCCAGATTTTCCTTTAATTCTACCTGTTTTCATCAATCCGTCGTAATGTCTCATCAGTAAGTGGCTTTCAATTTGCTGGAGGGTATCAAGCACAACACCAACTAAGATAAGCAGTGAAGTACCTCCAAAAAACTGAGCGAACTGATTGTTAACACCTAATATCCGGGCAAATGCTGGAAGAATAGCAATTAATGCAAGAAAGATGGAGCCTGGCAACGTAATTCTCGACATTATGGCATCGAGGAATTCAACTGTTTTCCGGCCTGGTTTTACCCCTGGGATAAAACCTCCATTCTTCTTCATATCCTCAGCCATTTGGTTAGGATTAATGGTAACGGCGGTGTAAAAGTAAGTAAAAGCAATGATAAGCAAAGCAAACGTGAAGTTATACCAAAAACCCGTAAAGTCCGAAAAGGCAGCCGCAATTCCGGTAGTGGCTTCTGTGTTAAAGTTTGCTAGCATCATTGGGAGAAACATAAGTGCTTGCGCAAAAATGATTGGCATTACTCCGGCAGAGTTAACCTTTAAAGGTATATACTGACGAACGCCGCCATACTGCTTGTTGCCAACAATTCTCTTAGCATACTGAACGGGGATCTTTCGAGTTCCCTGAACAAGCAGTATTGAGAACATAAAAACAACGAACAATATGACCATTTCTACAAGGAACATAACAAGTCCTCCGGCCATCTCCTCTGCTCTTTGAAAAAACTCAGCCGCTAAAGCAAAGGGTAGTCGTGCTATTATACCAACCATAATGATTAGTGAGATACCATTCCCAATGCCCTTATCGGTAATCTTTTCACCAAGCCACATGATGAACATTGTACCTGAAATAATGATAATGGTTGAAGAAACAGTAAAGTACACTCCTTTAAGTGCAAACGCACTAGCTGGTAATTGTGCATGCAGGTTAGCAAGGTATGCGGGCGCCTGAATGATTAGGATAATAACCGTTAGATAACGGGTTATCTGGTTAATCTTTCTACGTCCACTCTCCCCTTCTTTCTGTAATCGCTGAAAGTAGGGAATTGCAATACCAAGTAGCTGCACAACAATTGAGGCCGAGATGTAGGGCATGATACCAAGAGCAAATATGGATGCATGGCTAAATGCACCACCCGAGAACATGTCCAATAGGCCCATTATACCATCCGCTGTCTGGTTTTTAAGGGCACCCAGCTCAGCAGGGTTAATACCTGGAAGTACAACAAAACTTCCTAAACGATAAATCAGTAGAATACCTAGAGTATAAAGGATTCGATTTCTCAAATCCTCTATCTTAAAGATATTCTTTAGGGTTTCAAAAAAAGATTTCATCAAACTATAGTTTTACGGCTGTTCCTTGCACTGCTTCAATTGCTTCTACTGCTTTCTTAGAGAAAGCATGCGCTTTAACCTCTACCTTGGCAGTTAATGTTCCATTGCCAAGAATTTTTACTAGGTCATTCTTTGAAATAAACCCAGCATCGATTAAGGTTTGTACGTCAATTGAAGCAATTCCGTGCTTGTCGGCCAGTGTTTGTAAAACATCGATATTGATTGGCTTATACTCTTTACGGAATCTATTTTTAAATCCGAACTTGGGCAAACGGCGCTGTAAAGGCATCTGTCCTCCTTCAAATCCAATTTTTTTGGAGTAACCAGAGCGCGATTGTGCTCCCTTATTACCCCTTGTTGCTGTTCCGCCATGTCCAGATCCTGTTCCACGACCAATCCTTTTGTTCTTGTGGATTGATCCGCTGGCGGGTTTTAGGTTGTGAAGTTCCATATATTAATCACCGTTATGAAGGTTTCTAATCACTATTGTTCGATGCGAACAAGGTGTTTTACTTTTTCTACCATACCTAGAACTACAGGAGTTCCCTCAAGTTCAACGGTATGGTTAATTCTTCGAAGGCCAAGGGTGTCAAGTGTTGCCCTTTGGCGCTTGTTTGAGCCTATTCTGCTCTTAACTTGTGTAATTTTTATCATTGCCATATCTCCGAGTACTATCCGTTAAACACTTTGTTAAGATCAACTCCTCTTACAGCTGCAACAGCATACGCATCGCGTAGCTCAAGCAAAGCTGCAACAGTTGCTTTCACAAGGTTGTGCGGGTTTGATGATCCCTTTGACTTTGCTAGAACGTCGGTTATACCAACGCTCTCAAGTACCGCCCTCATAGCTCCACCGGCTTTAACGCCTGTACCGTGAGTTGCTGGTTTAAGGAATACACTTGCACCACCATATCTCGCTAATTGCTCATGAGGGACAGTTCCCTTGTAGATAGGTATCTTCACAAGGTTCTTCTTAGCATCCTCAATTCCTTTTGAAATAGCGGAGGTTACTTCGCCCGCTTTTCCCAAACCGAAACCAACAATGCCATTCTCGTTCCCAACGACAACGATAGCTGAGAAGCTAAATGTTCTACCTCCCTTGGTAACTTTAGTTACTCGTTGTATTGAAACTAGCCTATCTTTAAGTTCAAGATCGGCAGTTTTTACTTTTCGCATACTTGTATTTGTTGACATCGCTTACTAGAATTTAAGGCCTCCTTCTCTTGCAGCCTCAGCCAACGCTTGAACGCGTCCGTGGTAAAGGTATCCGTTACGATCGAAAACAACTTTCGTAACTCCTTTATCCATAGCGTTTTTAGCGGCTAATTTGCCTACAAGACGGGCTTGTTCGGTTTTAGTAATTTTTGCTTGTTCAGCAATTTCTTTAACTTTTGAGGAAGCAGATGCTAGGGTAACGCCGTTTACGTCGTCGATAACCTGCACGCTAATCTGCTTATTGCTCCTGAATACGGATAATCTTGGTCTCTCTGCAGTACCAAAGATTCTCTTCCGTAATCTCATTTTAATCTTGAGCCTTCTCTGTTGTTTCTTTAGAGCCATTTTACATTAACGTTTAACAGATTAAACACTAGCTGACTTACCAGACTTTTTGCGGACAACTTCTCCAACAAACCGGATTCCTTTACCCTTATATGGTTCTGGCTTACGTAACGAGCGAATTTTAGCAGCAACCACTCCTAAAAGTTGCCTATCAGCACTTTTAAGGGTAATTATAGGATTGCTCCTACGCTCTGTTTTAGTTTCAACTGATACCTCTTTGGGTAACAGGAAATGAATATCGTGAGAAAAGCCAAGGCTCATTTCAAGCACTTGTCCTTTTGCCTCAGCTTTAAAACCAACTCCAACAAGCTCCTGCTGTAGGCTCCATCCTGTAGACACACCAATAACCATGTTATTGATTAAAGAGCGATACAAACCGTGCATTGAGCGATGCCGTTTCTGATCGGTTGGCCTGGTGAGAACAATCTCCTCTCCCTCAATTTTAACGGTTATATCAGGATCAACTGCCTGAAACAACTCGCCTAGAGGGCCTTTCACGCTTACCATATTATCGGAAGCAACGGTAACCGTTACTCCTTTTGGCAAGTTTACAGGTTTTTTTCCAATTCTAGACATTTCAATTTGTCATTAATAGATTAGTACACATAGCAAAGCACTTCTCCGCCAATTTTTTGGCTGCGTGCTTCTTTATCGCTTAGTACACCCCTTGAGGTTGAAAGAATGGCAATGCCAAGTCCGTTCAGTACGCGAGGTAGTTCTTCAACTCCAACATACTTTCTTAGCCCAGGACGGCTAACACGCTCGATATGCTTTATTGCATTCTTTTTGCTCTCTGGATGATACTTAAGCGCAATTTTAATAATACCTTGTTTATCGTCATCTTCAAATTTGTAATTTAGGATATACCCTTTATCAAATAAAATTTTGGTAATTTCCTTTTTTACATTTGAAGCAGGTATTTCAACGATCCGATGGTTCGCCATGATGGCGTTTCTTACTCGGGTTAAAAAATCTGCAATTGGGTCAGTAACCATTTGTTTGATGTATTAATGTGTTTACCAACTAGCTTTCCTAATACCGGGGATTAGCCCTTTTGAAGCTAATTCTCTGAAGGTGATACGGCTGAGGCCGAATTGACGCATATAGCCACGAGGTCTTCCCGTTACTGAGCAGCGATTGCGCTGACGTATTGGATTAGAGTTGCGTGGGAGTTTTTGTAATGCTACCCAGTCGCCCTCTTCTTTAAGCTTAGCGCGCTTATCTGCGTATTTTGCAGCAAGTCTCACTCTCTTAACCTCTCTGGCTTTCATTGATTCTTTTGCCATACCCTAGTTTTTATTAGCATTTTTAAAAGGAATACCAAATTCTTTAAGCAAAGCATATGCCTCCTCATCGGTATTCGAAGACGTTACAAAGGTAATCTCAACACCTAAAATCTTATTGATTTTGTCAATGTCGATTTCAGGAAAGATGATGTGTTCCTGAATACCAAGGCTGTAGTTACCTTTTCCGTCAAACTTATTGTTTACACCTTTAAAATCGCGAATACGAGGCAACGAAACGCTGATTAGCCTTTCTAGGAACTCATACATGCGGTCACGGCGAAGGGTAACCTTTGTGCCAACAGGCATTCCCTTACGAAGTTTAAAGTTTGAGATATCCTTGCGTGATATGGTTTGCATAACCTTTTGCCCTGAAATTAGGGTAAGCTCCTCTTGTGCTGTCTCAATCAGTTTTTTGTCGGCAACCGCCAGACCAACGCCTTGATTAAGAACAATTTTTTGCAGTTTAGGAACCTGCATCACGCTTTTGTAACCAAAATCTTTGGTTAGCTTTGGGATGATCTCCTGATCGTATTTTTTCTTGAGGTTTGGTATGTATTTCATTACTTAATCTCCTCCCCTGATTTTTTAGAGTAACGCACTAACTTGTCTTTGTCATTCAATCTTCGACCTATGCGTGTTGGTTTCCCGCTTGAGGGATCAACCAGCATAAGATTTGAGATATGTATGGGAGCCTCTCTTTTAATGATACCCCCTTGAGGACTCTTGGCATTTGGCTTAGTATGTTTCGACATGATGTTCACGCCTTCAACAATAGCTCGCTCTTTGCTAACCAGCACTTCTAGCACTTTGCCTTGTTTGCCTTTGTACTCGCCTGAGTTAACGAATACCGTGTCCCCTTTCTTTATATGAAGTTTCTTATTCATCGTGATTACGATTTTAGCTAATTACAAAACCTCGGGGGCTAAAGAAACTATCTTCATAAACTTATCACGAAGTTCTCTAGCTACGGGGCCAAATATACGGGTTCCACGAATTTCACCCTGATTGTTTAATAGTACACATGCATTATCATCGAAACGGATGTAACTACCATCAGCTCTTCTGAGTTCCTTTTTGGTTCTCACAATAACAGCCTTGGTAACTGTTCCTTTCTTGATTTCGCCGCTAGGTATAGCGCTCTTAACGGTAACAACTATCTTGTCACCTATGCGTGCGTAACGCTTACCTGTGCCGCCGAGTACACGGATGCAAAGCACTTCCTTTGCACCGCTATTATCGGCTACTAAAAGTCTACTTTCTTGCTGTATCATGGCTATTTAGCTCTTTCAATGATTTCTACTAACCTCCAGCACTTGGTTTTACTCAAGGGCCTGGTCTCCATTATCCGAACGTTATCGCCAACGTTGCAAGTGTTTTCCTCATCGTGGGCATAGAACTTAGTAGTTCTATTGATAAACTTGCCGTAGATTGGGTGCTTTACCTTACGTCTAACGGCTACAACAATAGATTTTTCCATCTTGTTGCTTACCACTAGCCCAATCCTTTCTTTTCTTAAATTACGATTATTTTCCATTTTGAAAGATGGGTTTACTGTTTCTGACTAGTACGCTCGGTGAGAATTGTTTTCATCCTTGCAATTGTTCTGCGCATCTCCTTAATTTTCAAGGGATTATCGAGCGGCGAAATGGCATGATTCATTCTCAGTTTAAGTAGTTGAGCATGATATGTATCTATGCGCTCCTCTATTTCCTTATCGGTAAGTTCTCTTATCTCTGTCGCTTTCATTTCTCAACTAGTTTTCTGTTTCACTATAATCACGGCGTACAATAAACTTGGTGGTAACAGGGAGTTTCTGAGCAGCTAAGCGCAATGCTTCCTTAGCTATCTCATAGGGTACACCCTCGGCCTCAATTATAATACGACCTGGGGTAACAGGGGCAACAAATCCCTCGGGAGCACCTTTACCTTTACCCATCCTTACTTCGGCTGGTTTTTTGGTAATGGGCTTATCGGGGAATATGCGGATCCAAATCTGACCTTCTCGTTTCATATAACGGGTCACGGCCTGACGAGCAGCTTCAATCTGGCGTCCAGTGATCCATTTGGTCTCTAATGATTTGATACCAAAGGATCCGAAAGCTAACTGGTTCCCTCGCTGGGCAATGCCCTTCATTCGACCTTTTTGTTGCCTCCTAAACTTAGTTTTCTTTGGCTGTAACATTTTCTAATTATCGTTTAATGCGATTAATTACTTCCTTTTCTTGCGTGCGGCTCCACGGGGTGGTCTTGCGTTTCCGCGAGATGGCTCCGATCCTGTGCTTTTACCTACGTTAGGTGAAAGATCAGGCTTTCCGTAAACTTCGCCGTTGCAAATCCATACCTTAATGCCAATCAAACCTACCTTAGTAAGTGCTTCGCCTAATGCGTAGTCAATATCGGCACGGAAGGTGTGAAGAGGAATTCTTCCTTCTTTATACGTTTCGGAACGAGCCATTTCAGCACCTCCTACACGTCCTGATATCTGCACCTTAATACCCTCTGCTCCCATTCTAATGGTAGAGGCAATGGCCATCTTAATGGCTCTGCGGTGTGAGATGCGTCCTTCGAGCTGGCGAGCGATATTATTTGCTACAATCGTAGCATCAATTTCGGGTCGCTTAATCTCAAAGATATTGATTTGTATCTCTTTGTTGGTAATATTCTTAAGTTCTTCTTTAAGTTTATCAACCTCTTGTCCGCCTTTACCAATGATGATTCCAGGACGTGCTGTATGTACGGTAACGGTGATTAGCTTTAGCGTGCGCTCAATCACAATTTTCGATACACTCGCTTTAGCAAGCCTAGCATTAAGATACTCGCGAATCTTACTGTCCTCCACTAGCTTTTGGGCGTAATGGTTTCCACCGTACCAATTAGAGTCCCATCCTTTAATGATACCTAACCGGTTTGAAATTGGATTAACTTTCTGTCCCATTAGCTCTGAGTATTTTGAGTTTCGTTAGTAACTGCGCTGTCTAGAACAACGGTAACGTGGTTAGAACGCTTCCTTATCCTATGGGCACGCCCTTGAGGAGCTGTTCTAATGCGTTTAAGCATGCGCCCTTCATCAACAAAAATTTCTTTTACATAAAGGTTTGCATCTTCAATGCGAACACCTACATTCTTGGCTTGCCAATTGGCAAGTGCTGATAGTAGGAGCTTTTGTACTTTGATGGCGCCATCCTTTGGGGTATACCTAAGGATATCAATAGCGTTGTTAACTTGCTTTCCGCGAACCAAATCAACAACCAAGCGCATTTTTCGAGGTGAAGTTGGGCAATTACGAAGTATAGCGAAAGCTTTGCTCTTCTTTTCCTCTTTTATTTTTTCTGCTCTTATACGTTTTCTTGCACCCATTATTTCTTGGTTTAAGATCTATTTACTATTTCTTCTTACTTCCGGCATGGCCACGGAATGTTCGCGTTGGAGCAAATTCTCCCAGCTTATGACCTACCATATTCTCTGTAACATATACGGGGATAAACTTATTCCCATTATGTACAGCGATAGTGTGACCAACAAAGTCCGGTGAGATCATTGAAGCTCTCGACCAGGTTTTAACAACCTGTTTTTTGTTGGCGGTATTCTGTTCGAGAATTCGTCTCTCCAACTTGTACGCTATATATGGACCTTTTTTTAATGAACGACTCATAGTTCAGTGATTTTCAGATTACTTTTTCCTGCGTTCAACAATAAACTTGCTCGACAGATTTTTCTTTGAGCGAGTCTTATAGCCCTTAGCAGGTATACCTTTGCGTGAGCGAGGATGTCCTCCACTAGCACGACCTTCACCACCACCCATTGGGTGATCAACGGGGTTCATTACCACACCGCGAACTCTTGGTCGGCGACCAAGCCAGCGTGAGCGGCCTGCTTTACCCGAACGTGTAAGCGCGTGATCGGAGTTTGATACGGTACCTACTGTAGCTTTGCAGCTAGTTAATACCATCCTAATCTCTCCACTGGGTAACTTCAGAACAGCATAATTACCCTCGCGGGCAAGAAGCTGAGCATAAGATCCTGCACTACGTGCCATTATACCACCTTGTCCTGGTTTTAGCTCAATATTGTGAACTATTGTTCCAAGAGGAATTTCCGATAGGTACAATGTGTTGCCTAATTCAGGGACAACTCCTTTACCCGACATAATAGTCTGGCCTACCTTGAGGCCAGTAGGTGCAATGATGTAGCGTTTTTCGCCATCAGCATATACAACTAAAGCAATGCGAGCAGTACGATTAGGATCGTACTCAATGGTTTTCACAATAGCAGCCACACCATCGCGATTGCGCGCAAAGTCTATTAACCTGTAACGACGTTTATGCCCACCACCCAAGTAACGCATAGTCATTTTTCCGGTATTATTCCGTCCGCCTGACTTTTTAATGGGGGCTAGTAACGATTTCTCAGGTGTAGTAGTTGTTATGTCGTCAAATACACCTATAATTTTATGCCTTTGACCTGGGGTAACAGGTTTTAGTTTTCTTACAGCCATTTTACTTAAATGTTGCTAAAAAAATCAATCTGTTCACCTTTTTTAAGCGTTACGATTGCTTTTTTAAAGTTATTAGTACGTCCTGCGATCATACCAGCTTTGGTATAGCGCGACTTACGCTTCCCTCCGTAACGCATTGTATTTACTTCCTTTACAGTTACTCCGTAAAGTTCTTCAACTGCTTGTTTCACCTGTAACCGATTAGCGTTGATATCAACGATAAAACCGAAGCGATTTAATTTTTCGCTTAGCTTTTCCATTTTCTCGGTTACCACTGGTTTAATAATAATATTCATGGCTACAGGGGTTAAGCTATTTTAAACATCTTGTTCAAAACATCTATTGAACTCTCTACTAGAACAAGTGTACCTGCATTCATAATATCATATGTACTTATATTAGAAGCAGTTATTACTCTTTGCTTTTGTAAGTTCCTGGTTGACAAATATATATTTTTATTTGGTTCACTCAGAACAAATACAGATTTTTTGTTAGCTAGGTTCAAGTTCTTGCAGATGTTTACAATCTCATTTGTTTTAGGTACTTCAAAGTTGAAGTCTTCCAAAACAAGGATTGAGTTATTCTTGGCTTTATACGCAAGGGCACTTTTTCGGGCTAGTTGCTTTAACTTTTTATTAAGTTTAAAGCTATAGTCGCGAGGTACTGGTCCAAATACGCGTCCGCCTCCACGGAATAAGGGTGACTTAATAGAGCCAGCTCTCGCTGTTCCAGTACCCTTTTGCTTTTTAATTTTCCTAGTACTTCCAGCAATCTCTGCACGTTGCTTTGACTTATGAGTACCTTGTCTTTGGTTGGCAAGATATTGCTTAACGTCAAGGTAAATAGCATGATCGTTTGGTTGGATACCAAAAATCTCATCATTGAGATCAACTTTTCTCCCAGTATCCTTTCCTGTTGTATTCAGTACGTTGATTTCCATTACTTCTCAATGATTAAATATGAACCCTTAGGACCGGGTATTGAACCCTTTACTATAAGTAGGTTATTCTCGGGGATTACCTTAATAAGGCGAAGATTAATAACCTTAACTGCCTCACCACCAGTTCTACCGGCCATGCGCATTCCCTTAAAAACTCTACTTGGATAAGAACTTGCTCCTATTGATCCAGGTGCACGTAAGCGATTGTGTTGACCATGTGTTGTACCACCCACACCACTAAATCCATAGCGTTTAACTACGCCTTGGAATCCCTTACCTTTAGTAATGCCTGTTACATCAATCCACCTATCCTCTAGAAAGATCTCTGATGTTATCACATCGCCTAACTGGTACTCATTCTTCCAATCCTTAATCTCCACAACTTTACGTTTAGGAGATGTTTTGGCTTTTTGAAAGTGACCAAGCATAGGCTTGCTGGTATGTTTTTCCTTTTTATCGTCAAAGGCAAGTTGTAGCGACGAATAACCATCGGTTTCTACTGTTCTTACCTGTGTAACAACGCATGGACCAGCTTCGATAACAGTGCATGGTATATTTTTACCATCAGCACTGAAAACGGAAGTCATTCCGATTTTTTTTCCAATTAATCCTGGCATCGTAATTACTAATTAATTTATCACACTCATACTTTAATTTCTACTTCGACTCCACTGGGCAACTCGAGCTTCATTAGGGCATCGATTGTCTTTGGGGTGGAGCTGTAGATGTCGAGTAGTCTCTTGAAAGAGCTTAACTGAAATTGCTCTCTCGACTTCTTGTTCACAAACGTGGCTCGGTTCACAGTGAAGATGCGCTTGTGAGTAGGCAATGGTATTGGACCATTAACTACTGCACCTGTTGCTTTAACAGTTTTCACAATCTTCTCGGCCGATTTGTCCACTAGGTTGTGATCGTAAGATTTCAACTTAATTCTGATCTTTTGGCTCATTTTACAACAAATGGTAAATGATTAATCGACTTCTTTAACTATTTTACCACTGGACTTTTCTACAACTTCCTTCGCAATGTTGGCAGGAACCTCAGCATAGTGTGAAAACTCCATTGATGAGGTAGCCCTTCCGGAGGTGAGCGTCCGTAGTACGGTTACATATCCAAATTGCTCGGATAATGGAACCTTTGCTTTAATTACGCGAGCTACGCCTTTAGAATCCATGCTGGTAATTTGACCCCTTCGCTTATTTAAATCACCAATTACGTCGCCCATATAATCCTCGGGGGTAACAACCTCCACGGCCATAATAGGTTCAAGTAAAACTGGTTTTGCTTTGGGGGCTGCATGGCGAAACGCTTGGCGAGCCGCAATTTCAAATGAAAGAGCATCGGAGTCAACTGCGTGGAATGAACCGTCTCTTAGGGTTACCTTAAGATTAGTTAAGGCAAATCCTGCAAGAACACCATTCTTCATCGCTAACCCAAATCCTTTTTGTACAGATGGTACATATTCCTTAGGAATATTTCCGCCTTTAACCTCGTCAATAAACTGAAGACCACTAACACCTTCGTCAGCAGGTCCAATTGTAAAGATGATATCAGCGAATTTACCCCTACCTCCTGTTTGCTTTTTGAACACTTCGCGGTGTTCAGTAGCTTGGGTGATAGCTTCTTTGTAAGCTACCTGAGGAGCACCTTGGTTGATATCAACCTTGAACTCTCTCCTCAATCTATCAACAATAATTTCAAGGTGTAGCTCACCCATGCCGCTTATCACGGTTTGGCCGCTATCCTCGTCAGTATGAACCTGAAATGTAGGATCCTCTTCAGAAAGCTTGTTTAGTGCAACCCCAAGCTTTTCGAGGTCCTGTTGGGTTTTTGGTTCAACCGCCAGCCCAATTACAGGTTCGGGGAAGGTCATTGATTCAAGTAGAATTGGATGTTTCTCAATGCAAACAGTGTCGCCAGTTCTAAGATCTTTAAATCCTACAGCAGCACAAATGTCTCCTGCATCGCAAAACTCAATTGGATTTTGCTTGTTAGAGTGCATTTGATAAAGACGGCTAATACGTTCCTTCTTGCCGCTGCGCATGTTAAAGATGTAACTACCACTTTCTAACTTGCCTGAGTAAACCCTAATAAAAGCGAGCCTTCCAACAAATGGGTCAGTGGCAATTTTAAATGCTAACCCACAAAAAGGTTCATTTACATCAGGATTACGAAACAAGTCTTTCCCTGAATCGGGGTCTATTCCATGCACAGCGCCAATATCAAGCGGGCTAGGCATGAAATTAACAATAGCATCCAGCAAACGCTGAATACCCTTATTCTTAAATGAAGCACCGCAAAGCACTGGAACAATTGAAAGATTAATTGTTGCTTTGCGAATGGTTTCAAGAATTTCTTCCTTAGTAATAGAATCGGGATTATCGAAAAAGCGCTCTAGGAGATCATCATTATACTCTGCCACGGCCTCGATGAGTTTTTCCCGCCATTCGTTTACTTCGTCAACCATTTCTGAGGGTACTTCCTCGTAACGGTATTGCGTAGTTTGGGTTTTAGCATCTTCATACCAAACAATCGCTCTATTTTCAATTAAATCAACAACGCCTTTAAAGTTCTCTTCGGCTCCAATGGGTAACTGAATAGGTATTGGCTTTGCGCCAAGCATTTCCTTTATTTGTTGAACAACAGAAAGAAAATCAGCACCCGTTCTATCCATTTTATTGATGAAAGCCAATCGAGGAACGCGATATTTATCTGCCTGTCTCCAAACAGTTTCACTTTGAGGCTCTACGCCTCCTACAGCACAAAAAACTGCAACTGCCCCGTCTAATACTCTTAACGAGCGCTCTACCTCTACAGTAAAGTCAACGTGGCCAGGTGTATCAATAATATTAACCTGATATAAATGCTCGTTGTAGTTCCAAAAAGTTGTTGTTGCGGCAGATGTAATGGTAATTCCCCTCTCCTGCTCCTGAACCATCCAGTCCATAGTAGCAGCGCCATCATGTGTTTCCCCTATCTTATGTGTCTTACCCGTATAGTAAAGTATACGTTCCGATGTTGTTGTTTTACCAGCATCAATATGGGCCATAATCCCAATGTTACGGGTAAATTTTAAATCTCTGCTCATCAAGTAGCTTTCTCTATGTGTATGTATATAGGTTTAAAACTTAACCTATTATTAAAAACGGAAATGTGCGAAGGCCTTATTCGCTTCTGCCATACGGTGCATATCCTCCTTACGCTTGTAAGCTGCGCCCTCCTCATTGTATGCTCCAATAATCTCAGCTGCTAACTTTTCGCTCATCCCTTTTCCTGAACGCTTCCGTGAAAACAGAATCATGTTCTTCATCGCAATAGAAATCTTACGATCGGGACGTACCTCCATGGGTACCTGAAAAGTAGCACCACCCACTCGACGGCTTTTAACCTCAACCTGGGGGGTAATGTTTTCAATAGCCTTCTTCCATATATCTAGAGGGCTCTTCTCTTCATCCTTCATCTTTTTGCCTACAATTTCGAGGGCGTCGTAAAAGATGTTGAATGCGATACTCTTCTTCCCGCTATACATCATATTGTTCACAAAACGTGTAACATATGGGTCCTGAAATTTAGGATCGGGTAAAAGTATCCTCTTCTTTGGTTTTGTTTTTCTCATTTTTAAACGGTCAGCTTAAATAATAATTAACTCTTTTTCTTAGGTCTCTTGGTTCCATACTTAGAGCGGCGCTGTGTGCGACCTTCAACTCCAGATGCATCAAGGGTACCTCTGATTAGGTGATAACGAACACCGGGTAAATCTTTAACCCTACCCCCACGGATAAGCACGATTGAGTGCTCCTGCAGGTTGTGTCCTTCGCCAGGAATGTATGCGTTTACCTCGTTCCCGTTGGTAAGTCTTACCCTGGCAACCTTCCTCATTGCTGAGTTAGGTTTCTTGGGTGTAGTGGTGTACACACGTACACATACCCCACGACGCTGAGGACATGAATCGAGAGCTGGAGACTTGCTCTTCTCTACAATTTTAGTCCTTCCTTTTCTCACTAATTGTTGAATAGTAGGCATATATACTTCAAAGTTTAATTAAAAAGTCTCTCTATAAAATGGGTTGCAAAGGTATTCTTTTTTATTAAACACCAAAACATTTAATCCCATTTTTATTGTTTATTAGCGGTTTACTACGTTAAAAATGCGGGCGCAAAGTTAGAAATACCATTTAACAATTCCAAAGGTTTTTATTATTACTTAATGGGTTTGGGTGATTTTTTTTGCTAATTTATATTTGATAAACTTTATTTTCAATTTCAATAAAAACTATGAATAGTTATCTGCAATGAAAATTTGTTTAAATCAAATTTTTAGTATTTTTGAAGGCTTTTTAAATTAAAAGTTATGTCAGCACAGTATGCTGATAGCCCAATATTGTTAAACAGCAGTAAAGATAAGCTACATGAAAACCTATCAATCAGATCAAGTAAGAAACATTGTCCTACTGGGCAACACTGGCTCAGGAAAAACCATTCTAGCCGAGAGTATGATGTTTGAAGGAAAAGTTATTGACCGCAAGGGTACCATTGAAGCAAAGAGCACTGTATCTGACTACACCGAGATTGAGCAGCAAAACCTGCGCTCAATATTCTCTACGGTACTTTATACAGAATTTAATGACAGAAAGTTAAACATTATCGACACTCCTGGTTCCGACGATTTTGTTGGTGCTGTTATTTCATCTATGCACACTGCCGATGTAGGTGTAATGGTGATTAATTCGCAATATGGTGTAGAGGTTGGAACGGAGATTTTTGGTAGACATGCCGAGAAACTCAACAAACCCTTGATTTTTGCCATAAACCAACTTGATCATGACAAGGCAAACTTTGAGCAGGCTATTGATTCTCTTAAGGTTAGTTTTGGTTCTAAAATAACCTTAGTTCAGTATCCAATAAATGCTGGCACTGAGTTCAATGCTTTTATTGATGTGCTAATGATGAAGATGTATAGGTTTAAGAGCGATACAGGAGAACGTGAAACCCTTGATATTCCGGCAGAGGAGATGGATAAGGCAAGCGAACTACATAATATACTAATTGAAGCTGCTGCTGAGAATGATGAGAAATTAATGGAGAAATTCTTCGATCAAGGAACCCTCTCAGAAGATGAAATGCGTGAAGGTATTAGAGCTGGGTTAATTGCACGAGGTTTATTCCCCGTTTTCTGTACTTCAGGGAAGCGTAATATTGGGGTTAAAAGGTTGATGGAGTTTGTTATAAATGTATGTCCAAGTCCTGATAAATTTCCTGCAATCAAAACAAAAGAAGGTAAGGAAATTAGTTGTAATGCCTCTGAACCCACTTCATTGTTCATATTTAAAACAGCCATTGAATCGCATATTGGAGAGATCAATTACTTTAAAGTAATGTCGGGCAAGGTTACCGAAGCAATGGATTTGGTGAATACCACTAACAGTGGGAAAGAGCGTATATCGCAACTTTTTGTTGTAGCTGGCAAGAAACGTGAGAAAGTAACCGAACTGCTTGCAGGTGATATTGGGGCAGCAGTAAAACTCAAGAATACTAAAACAAATCACACACTGAGCGCGCCTGGTAAAAACATCGATTTTGAGCCGCTAACTTTTCCTAATCCAAAATTCAGAACTGCAATAAAAGCAAAGAATGAAGCGGACACTGAAAAACTTGGTGAATATTTGCATAGAGCACACCAAGAAGATCCAACCATTATTATTGAATACTCAAAAGAGCTTAGGCAGATTATTTTATACGGACAAGGCGAACACCATCTTAATATACTTAAGTGGCAACTGCTAAACCTTTACAAAATTGATGTGGATTTTTTCCCCCCGCGTATCCCCTATCGTGAAACTATCACTAAAATTGCACAAGCCGATTACCGCCATAGGAAGCAAAGTGGTGGAGCAGGTCAATTTGGAGAAGTTCATATGGTGATTGAACCATACGTGGAGGGTGCACCGGATCCAGTTAAGTTCAAGATTGACGGTCGTGAAATAAACGTTAGCGTTAGAGGGAAAGAGGAAATAAAACTTGAGTGGGGTGGTAAACTTATTTTCTACAACTGTATTGTTGGTGGAGCAATCGACGCTCGGTTCTTGCCCGCTATTCTAAAAGGTATAATGGAAAGGATTGAGCAAGGGCCACTTACCGGCTCGTATGCTCGTGATATTCGAGTATCCGTTTACGATGGCAAGATGCACCCTGTTGACTCCAACGAAATCTCTTTTAAACTCGCTGGTCGTAACGCTTTTAGAACTGCATTTAAAAACGCAGGCCCAAAAATTATGGAACCAATCTATGAGGTAGAAGTTCTTGTTCCTGGTGATAAAATGGGAGACGTTATGAGTGATCTTCAGAACAGAAGGTCTATTATTCTTGGGATGGACAGCGTTAAAGGATTTGAGAAAATTAACGCAAGAGTGCCCTTATCCGAACTCAACAAGTATTCTACTGCTCTTTCATCGTTAACTAGCGGAAGAGCAACTTACAATATGAAGTTTTTAAACTACGAGCAGGTTCCTGCTGATATTCAAGACAAACTGCTAAAAGCATACGAAGAGGAGTCAGAGGAAGAATAGATTTTTTTCGAATATAGATAGAATTAAAACTCCTGCATGCAGGAGTTTTTTTTATTTAATAAGGTCTTAATAACCTGATTATATAGAAAGAAAAAGGGAATAGTATAATAATCCCATAAAAATTCTGGTACAATCGAACTTTTTGTTTTATATTTAAAAGAAAAAAACATCATGGAAAACCTCTTTTTACACTATATGCACGAACGAGTGCGGCGAGAAGAAGAGCAAACCGTGCAAGACCCAGGACCAGTTATCACCATATCAAGAGAATATGGTTGTTATGGAAACGAAGTAGCCGAGCTCTTAACTAAAAAGATTAATGCCATTAAAGCTGTTGAAGAAAAATCAAAATGGATTCTTGTAAGCCATCAGATCCTTCACGATGCTGCCAAATCGCTAAAAACAAAACCCGATGAGATATCACATATCTTTGGTGCTAAGGAGAAATCTATTTTTGGTGATTTAGTCTCAATCTTTACAAAGGACAAATACCTGAGCGATATTCAGATAAAGCGAACATTGGCCGAAATAGTTCGTTCATACTCCGTGCAGGGGAATACAGTTATTGTTGGTAGAGCAGGTTGTGTAATAGCAAAACACATTAAAAAATCTGTCCATGTTAAAATTATAGCACCTTTCTGTTGGCGCGTGGAAATGATTAAAAAAAGGTTCGACCTTTCAACTTCCGATGCAATTGATAAGGTTAAAGAAACCGACAAGAACAGAGAAGCATTTATGGAATTCTTTAGGGGCAATAAACCCGATAGTGAACTGTTTGATATAATTCTAAATAGGTCTACAATTGATACCGAGGAAATAGTTGACTTGATCCTAAAACTAGCTAAGGTTAGGGACTTAATATAACCATATTTACCCTATATTTGCTACCCAAATTAAACATTTGAGTTACTGTAAGTGTTATGTACACCTTATAATAATAACTAAATATTAAAGCATGAAGATAGCAGAAATTCATACCCCAAAAGGCGTAATGAAGGTTAAGTTTTACGAAAAGGATGCACCCAAAACTGTTGCAAATTTCATAAAACTTGCCGAAGAGGGGTTTTATAATGGATTGGCCTTTCACAGGGTTATTCCAAATTTTGTTATACAGGGCGGATGCCCTTTATCTAAAGATATGAACGACCGCAGGGTTGGTACAGGTGGACCTGGTTACTCTATTGATTGCGAACTTGATGGCGAAAACCAATACCACGATAAAGGCGTTCTATCTATGGCTCATGCAGGTAGAAACACAGGAGGATCGCAATTCTTTGTTTGCCATAGCCGTGAGAATACAAGCCATTTGGACAGAAACCATACTTGTTTTGGTAAAGTTTATGAAGGGATTGAAGTGATTGACGAAATAAGGCAAGGAGATGCTATTGATAAAATTATTATTGTTAATGAGTAACTATAGTAAAGGAAGGAAGGAAGGAAGGAAGGAAGGAAGGAAGGAAGGAAGGAAGGAAGCAATAAGAAAGAAGGGGTGAGTTAAAAAATAACTCACCCCTTCTTCTTTTATAAATTTTGAGTCAAACAATTAATTATACAGATAACGCTTAATACTTCGCTTAGGGGTTTTGGTAAACTCTTCGGTTTGAATTACAACCTGTGAGATATTCATATAAGCAGGCAACTGTTCGTTCGCCTCTTTTTTATACTCCTCAAAAAGTTTTTTAAGGCTCTCATCATCAACATTGTTTTGCTTTACATAATCCTGATCGGGGTATATAAGGGCTATCAATTTATCATCCCGTTGAACAACCACAGTCTCAGCTACTCCAAACTTGTTATTTAGAACTGATTCAATCTCCTCAGGATAGATATTCTTACCACTTGGACCAAGCAGCATACTCTTTATTCTACCCTTAATAAAAATATTCCCTTTCTTATCAATCAAGCCTAAATCGCCAGTATGCAACCATCCATCATCATCCAAAACATCCTTGGTTGCCTCTTCGTTTTTGTAATAGCCATACATTACATTATCACCCTTAACCATAATTTCACCGGCAATTCGCACAGGGTTTGAAGAGTCGATTTTTATTTCGAGCGTATCAACAACCTTACCTGAGGCACCTATGGCCGTTTCTCTCCAATTGGTGTAGCTAATTAACGGGCCACACTCTGTCATCCCATAACCCACTGTAAATGGAAACTTCATCTTTGCAAAGAAAATTTCGGTTTCCTGATTAAATGGAGCACCGCCCAGCACTAACTCTCTGAAATTTCCACCAAAAGCGGCTTCGAGTTTCAACCTAATCTTTTTAAAGATCAAATTATTGATACCGGGTATCTTAAGTAATATCTTCATAGTACTTTTTGATACTATGGGCAACACTTGCTTCTTATAAATTTTCTCGATAACAAGCGGTACCGATAGTATTAGTGAAGGCTTAACCTCGCCAAATGCTTGCAATATTACTTGAGGCGAAGGTGTTTTAGTTAGGATGGTAACATGACACCCCAAAGTAAAGGGGAATAGAAACTCAAAAGCACATCCAAAGGTATGTGCAAGAGGAAGAAACGACACAATTCTGTCACCTGGGTTCAGTGGCATATTCTCTTGTGCATATCGTATATTCGCAGCAAGACTATTATGAGGAATCATTACTCCCTTTGCAAATCCGGTTGTACCCGATGTGTAACTTATTACCGCTAATTTCTCATTTGAAATTTGAGGAAGTCTATAATTATCTACGTGGAAATCATTTAAATCAATTGGATTTTCGATCCCTGATTTCTCAGACGCCTCAACTATTAAAGTAGAACGTTGTGCTTGTATTGCAAAACCATTAATTCTCAATGACCCCATAATCTGAGGCATCTTATCAAACTCCATTGCTTCAAAAAGTTGTTGCTCGGCAAAAAGAAGTATTGAGTCTGAATGGTTTACAATTTCATGGATATCTGCAGGTTTAAAATCGGGAAGGATTGGCACAATTACAGCTCCATAAGAAACTACTGAAAGGTAAACCACGCCCCAACGCGCAGAGTTTTTGCCAACAAGGGCAATCTTATCGCCCTCCTTTATACCGGCTAATTCGTAAAAATTGTGTAGCTTACTTATATGGTATGCAATCTCGGCATAAGTAAATGTGTCGCCTTTATAATCCGATAAGGCTTTAAAGGCCCAATTCCTTCGGATACTATCCTCAAGGTAATGAGTTACTGTTTCTTTTAGCATATGATTTAGTTTTTGTCCCGTTCAAATGTACGAAACATTTTAATAAATCATGCTTTATAGTATTCCCAACAAATCTGACGAGCCAATAACTTTCTGATTATATGGCGCATACAGATATACTTGACCCCCGATAAAAAGGGGGCAAATAAACAAGAAAAGCAAATAAAGTATTGTTCAGGTTTGGGGAAGACCTATCGGTAAAGGTGCAGGAATCCCTTATAAACACCTCCCTTATACCTGCGACCATCCCAACCAACAGCCTCAATAACATAGTAATAAACACCTTCGCCTGCTTCTTTCCCATCACCATTAATTTTTCCGTTCCACCCCTCCCACTCCTTGGGGTTGCCCGAAAACTCGTAAACCTTATTTCCCCAGCGGGTTAAAATGGTAATACGAAATGATTTAATTGATTTTACGCTAGGGTCTTTATTATCAATGATGTTTTTTAGAATAAAAAAATCATTTTCCTCGTCGTGATTGGGGGTAAAAACGTTGGGTATGAATTCCGGTTTGATAAATGATGTATCAACCTCAACAACACGTAAAATGGTATCCATGCAAACTGCATAGGCTGTAGTTCTTTTAGACACATGCTCAACGCCAAAAACCCCTGGTACCATGTATTTTTTGGGAGGAAATGATTCGATCCGATCATCAAAAATCGATTTATCACGCCAAGCAATACTATCACCTCCTTTTTTAACCAAACGCTCATCGTTGATGATATTCCAGAAGAGTGAATCAGCGTTCTCGGCAGTGCTCACAAGTTTCATCTCAAGTAATGCTTCTCCATTAGGGAGATCTTTATCCTGTTTTTCCCAGTCGGGTAGATTGTCTGTGCTTGTATTGAAGAAGATGTCAAGCCCTACCTTTGTGGCAATTGCCTGAATTTCTTCCGATTCAACTATCATATCGCCCCTTCCAAATGGATTGGTTACGGTTAACCGGTATGCAGCATCGAACAGTGGTCCGTAGGTTTTACTATTCTGCTCGTTTTCAAACTCAACATAGATAAAAGGTATACCATCAGCAATTGGATTAGCAACTACGTCAGGGTTTAGCGATTCGAAAAGGTGATTGCTAAAATAACCCTTTAGGGGTAAGGCCACCTTTTCGTGATGAGCAGTAGTAGAAATGTCAAAATAGGTAAACTGCGAATTGATATCGTAAATATTTGGTGATGTTGAAAGGTAGAGCTTAAGCGTTTTACATGTGTTGCTACTTAGCTGTAGCGAGGTAAGCTGAATATTATCTATCATTACCCACACAGCGTAAAACTCTTTGCTATCGTCACTTATTCTGTTAACCTCAACCCTATATCCTCCAGGAGCAACATTAAGGAGTATCGAATCGGTTTGCCCTGCCATTGGTTGAAATCTATCGGCGGTAGGATTAACGTTACTATCGTATTTATACCATTGGTATGATGATGCTGATGAATCAGAATATTGTGCCCTTAGCGTTAACTCATTATCCACAAAAAAAACATAGATCGAATCTTGACTACCAATTGAATAATTCGTTTGCCCTGCCCAATCCCTATCTGGCGCATAAATCTGCGAAGATGCACTCCCTGGATTTAGGACCACAATCAACAATACAATCAAACTAGTTATTAGGCTTTTACGCATTGCAAATATCTATTTTAAAACGGACTACAATAATAGCTCTTTTTAGGCAGACCCTCGATTAAACACAACAAAAAAACAACGGAATAAATATGGTAAAATTGCAATGCGGGCATAATCGCAATGCTTATTTAAACTTTGCGATATTTATCTTGTACCAATAAACATATGACTAATCTACTAAAACTTACTTTTTATCAAAGACTGGCACTTATTTTGAACTGTGAATAGCATTTAATTATAAAATTTCTGTTTAATTGACTATTTTTACTTCTTTCAATTGTGTTCTAAATGCCTTTAATAGTTTCACCAAAATTGTCAACATGAAAAAAAGTATTATCCTTTATATTATAGGCTCCCTTTTAGGGCTAACGCTTATTGCGCAAACACCTGAAATTGGACAATTGGCTCCTGAGATTAAACTAGAAACACCTGATGGCGATACTATAAAACTCTCCGATTTACGAGGAAAACTTGTGCTTATCGATTTTTGGGCATCATGGTGTGCCCCTTGTCGAAGAGAAAACCCTAACCTAGTTGGAGCATACCAACATTTTAAGGATACAGAATTTAAGAATGGCGAAGGTTTTGTTATACTTAGCGTTTCGCTAGATTTGAAGCGCGAGCATTGGATAAAAGCAATTGAAGATGACAAGCTGAACTGGCCATACAATGTAAGTGATTTAAAGGGCTGGAGAAGTGAAGCAGCCAAGGAATATGGAGTTAATATGATTCCCTCTAGCTTTTTAGTTAATGCCAATGGGATAATAATTGATAAAAACCTAAGGGGCGACAAACTTGAATCGGCACTAAAAAAGCATAGAGTTTGGAAACTCTGGCGCTGAATAGCTAGGTTCTAGCAATAGCATCGTTTAAAAAACTATACCCATTAAAATATATTACACCATGAAGTTAGGAAAGGTTTTGCGGAAAACGCTAAAAATTTTGCTAATCACTTTGGCAAGTTTAGTGCTCCTTATCGTTATACTGCTTACTGTTGCTAAACTAAGCGAGAATCAGATTTCTCGTATAGTGCTTAACAAGGTTAGCGAGATGATAGAAGCACCCGTTAAGGTTGATAGCGTTTCGCTTTTGCTTTTGCGCAGATTCCCTTATGCAACCGTAGAGTTTCATGGGTTTAAAATGGGAGTAAACAAAAATGAAGCTATCAACTCCCCTAATATCGCTGAAAACGACACCCTAATCAGCATCAGAAAACTATACGTTTCCATTAAATCAAAGCCTTTGCTAAAAAACAAGATTGAGATTGAAAATATTGAAATTGAAGGTTTTGCATTTAACTACAATGTTGATTCGACTGGAGTGAGCAATATCGATTTCCTTTTGGAAACAGATTCAACCCAAATTGATGAAGAGCCATCAGCATCAGTACTTGATGTTCTTTTAAGCAATCTTACAGTTCGCGATGTTACTATTACCTACAACGACGAACAGCTTAAGGCAAGGGCCAAACTCCATTTCCCCGAAATGGACCTCGCAGCCCGAGTGCTCAACGAGTTCTATGCAGGTAGCATTAAAGGTAAAGTACTTGCAACAAACATGGGCTTTGACGGCACAAATATACACCTCATGGAACAAATGTCTGCTGATTTCTCATTGGCATACGAAGATGGAAAAGTAGATATTGAATCGATGCAGGTGCAAACCGATGGGGCAACACTATCTGCCAAGGGAGAGGCCACGCTTGCCGACTCAATGTTTGTAAACCTTGCGTTTTCCCTATCCGATGCAGATATTAAAAAATTGAGCAAATATGCTCCAACAGAAATGCTTAGTGAGTATGGCTTAATTGACATGAAAGGAAAATTAGACCTTAATGCAAATGTAATAGGCTACGTATACGACACTCTATTGCTGCCCAGCGTTGACGCTACAATGAGTTTAAAAAACGGAAGCATTACAACTAAGGATTATCCTAATATTCGTCACATCTCATTCAGTGGCTCGATACTGGCCGCCGATCCAAATAATATGCAAACCGTATCGGCTAACTTTAAAAACGTTAGCATTTCAACCGCGAGTAGCTCGGTTAATTTTGATGCAAAAGTAGCCAACATCGACAAGCCAATCTATAACATCAAGGCTCGCGGGCAGGTTAACCTAAACGAGTTTGCGGCATTTATCCCCGATAGTACAGTTGAGTATCTTACTGGAAGCATGTGCTTTAACATGACAACAAAAGGGCAACTCCCAGATGACATTGGCTTACACAACGCCGACTATTTTTTGGACAGAACTAGTTTAGACCTAGTTCTTAAGAATATTTGCACCGCACTCGACTCAGTTACCGAAGTAAAAAACCTTTCGGCTAAGCTAACCTATAAGCCAACAAGGCAAATTGTTCTTGAATATTTATCGTTAGATGCACCATCATACAACGTTAAAATCGATAGCGCTTCAGCTAATGCAAAGTTATTGGGTATGGTAAAAGACATGGATAACATGGGAGTTGAGGTAGAGTCGTTCTATTTTGGCATGGGCGCCAATTCGGCTGCAGGAAGTTTTAGCCTAGATGGACTTACAAATCCGTCGTTTAAAATTAATGCCGCATTAAATCTCGATTTCGAGGAACTAAGGCCATTTATGCCCGATTCTTTGGTAACCTTTATTTCAGGAACTACCACCTTAAACATTAAGAGCTACGGCACGGTTAACCTCGATTCCATTGAACAATCGGCAATGCCCATTGCATTTGAGCAGTCTATTATCAATGGAAGCCTCAGAGATTTTAACGTAACCCTGCCCGACGATACACTGATAAGAGTTGATAAACTTTCGATGGATTTTAGTATGGCCAACGATACTATCAGAATTAAAAACCTATTCACAAACGTACATGGCATAGACCTTTGGTCTGATTCAACTGAGATTTGGAACGTTTACAAGGCTTTTCTGCTGGAGCAGAAGGACATGAAGATTATTGTTAATACCCACATGAGAGCAAGCGATATTGACTACGACAAGTTTGCTCCATTGCTCGAAACCGACTCGACAGAGGTAATCGTCCCTGACGAAGACCCTATGTACATTCCACAGTACATAGTCCGAGGCACCTTAAAAGCTAACAGCGTAAAATATGGTAATATGGTACTGAGGGATGCCACAACCAAGTTTAGGGTTGACGACAGCCTTTATGTTGCTGATGATCTCAGGTTCAATGCATTTGGTGGCAGTATGGTAACCTCTGTTCTTTACGATATGCGCTATGCCGATCAGGAAAAGGTAGAGTTCAAAAACACTATAAAAGGAATGGACATCCGCCAATTGCTTATAGATGCCAACGATTTTGATCAAACCTATTTTACGCATAAAAATATCGAAGGAATATTAACAAGTTCAATTAACGGACGTATACTCGTAACCGGCGATTCTATTCATTACGACAAGATAGCTGTGTTGGGCAACTTTAAACTTGAGAATGGTGGTATTTACGATTTTGAACCCGCAATGGAACTTTCAAAGTTTACTAACCTTCGCGAGCTTGATAGAATTGTTTTTAGAACCATGGTAAGTAGTGTTTTCATTTACAACAATAAAATTTTCTTCCCCCAAACTGATATTGTGAGTAGTGCTCTCGATATGGCTGTTTACGGAATGGAGAGTTTTGGTGATGATTACGAGTACCACCTTAACGTCCATTTGGGCGATGTATTACTAGGTAAATCTCAAAAACTACTTAAAAGGCAGGGCATGGAAAGCGATGTTTTTGAGGGCGAGGATAAGTCGAATAGAACTGGATTGTTCCTAGTATCCTACAAAAAGGGGAAGGAAACAAAGAATGGCTTTGACACAAAACAACTGCAGAAAATGATGAAGACGACGATTAGGGTGCATGAGAGAGGTCTTAATCTGATATTTAACCCTTTATTGCAGAACTTTAGCACAGACATTGACAGGAAAGAGAGAAAAAGGAATTGAGATTAAACATTACCATGAAGAATAAGCATACCATAATTGCTTTGGTTTTATCATTAATATTAGTTATCCTAATTGCATATCAACTTGGGAATAGGCTTATTTGGAAGAAGTCTCACTCAGGCATTCAATCCGAGCTAAAGTTAAACGATATGGATATCGTTTTTGGATCTGACACGGCCAAACTATCCATTTTTATGTACTCAAGTTATACATGCACCTACTGTCAAAATTTTTTCAATGATGTTTACCCAAAGTTAAAACCAGAATATATAGATAACGGAAAAGTTAATCTTATTGTAAGATTAGTAGATTATACCTCAAATCCGGCCATTGAGAATGCAAATAAAATTGCCGTTTGCATTAATAAATATGGGTATTACGAAAAGTTACACCAACTCTTTATAGCAAACTTTAAGGTTGTGTCAACCAGCGAGTTTGAATCTATGATTGAAGAATTTACACTTGCCGACCAACTGGTTGCAGAATGTTACTTTGGGGGTAAAGCGGAGGTTTACCTAAACGAAACGAGGAGCCAGTTTGACCAATTGGGATTTAAGGGAACTCCTACCTTTGTAATTAAAACCAATGTATTTGGTGGCTTTATGGATTACGAACAACTATCAGAAATCATTAATCATTATCTTTTAAACAAATAGAACTATTACTAATCAATAAAAACCAAGCAAACCATGAAGAGAAAAATTTATTTACTACCCCTTGCACTGCTAAGTACACTCATTCTAATTACCTGGGGATGCGAAAAAGAGAAGGATGAGGATGTATGTGAAAAATTTGAACTTACCGCTAAAGTACAATGCGGCCCTGCCACCCTATGCTGCCCCACCGACGGTGGTAACTGCTACATTGTGAACCCAGATGGCGCAGACTTTTACTGCGATATTAAAAATGCTACAACTAGTGATCCTGATGGTTGTGCGGCTGCTGAAGCTGCTTATATCGCTATGTTTTGCTCAAAAGGCATAAGCAATGCAGAGCAAGAAATTGTAGTAAAGGAACTTCGTCTGCATTTCCGTAAGCTAATGGATGAAGCACGGACCTATTCTGTGTGCAACTAATCACAATCCATGTTACTTTCAACAAAAGCAAATGGAGTTCCATTTGCTTTTGTTGTTTTAAAAAGTTATTCACAATAGTTAAAACCGCCTTTTAGTTTCGGTTATTGACTTTAACTTTGCAAACACTAATAAAAACATCCAAACAAACTCAAGTGCAATACCTAAACGAGCTAAGCGAAGTTCAAAGAGAGGCAGTAACCACGGTTAATGGCCCTGCCCTAATCATTGCCGGAGCAGGTTCAGGGAAAACACGCGTACTTACCTATCGTATAGCGCATTTACTAAAACAGGGCGTAGCCCCTTGGAGCATATTGGCGCTTACCTTTACCAACAAAGCAGCCAAGGAGATGAAGGAACGAATCTCTAAGGTTGTTGGAGAAAAAACGGCAAGGCAACTTTGGATGGGAACGTTCCACTCTATTTTTATGCGCATACTTAGGGCAGAAAGCGATAAGCTTGGATACCCAAACACTTTTACAATTTACGATACATCCGACACAAAGAGTTTAATCAACTCTATTATTAAGGAGCTAAAACTCGACACGCAGACCTATAAGGTAAACGAAGTTTACGGGCGGATTTCATCGGCAAAAAACAATCTAATTACCCCACAAGCCTACGCAAGCAACACGCAGCTGGTATCGTACGACAGGCAAACCCGAAAGCCCGAAATTGCCCAAATATACTCCATGTATATGCAGCGTTGCTACAAAGCAGCAGCAATGGATTTTGATGATCTACTGCTAAATACGAACATACTTTTTCGCGATTTCTCGGAGGTATTGGCAAAATATCAGGATAAGTTTAAATACATTTTGGTTGATGAGTACCAGGATACAAACCATAGCCAATATCTTATAGTTAAAAGGCTTGCTACAAACCACCAAAATGTATGTGTAGTAGGCGACGATGCGCAGAGTATCTACTCGTTTCGCGGGGCAAAAATTGAGAATATTCTCAACTTCCGTAACGATTACCCCAACTACAAACTTTTTAAACTTGAACAGAATTACCGTTCAACTCAGGCAATTGTTAACGCTGCCAATAGCGTTATAGCCAAAAATCGTAGGCAAATTCAAAAGGTATCGTTCTCGGCAAAAGATATGGGCGAAAAGCTGAAGGTAATAAAGGCTTATACCGATCAGGAAGAAGGATTTATGGTGGCTTCGGCTATATCAGAGATAGTTCACAGGGACCACGCCCTGCACAAAGATTTTGCCATTCTTTATCGGACCAATGCACAATCGCGAATTTTTGAGGAGGCTTTGCGCAAAAGGAATATCCCCTACCGTGTTTACGGGAGCCAATCTTTCTATCAACGAAAAGAGATAAGGGATACTATTGCATACTTTAGGCTTATGGTTAACCCCAACGACGACGAAGCACTGAAAAGGATTATCAACTTTCCAACACGGGGAATTGGCGATACTACCCTTCAACGACTAGCCTCAACGGCAAATGAAAAGCAGCAGAGCATTTGGGTTACCATTGAGCAGCTAGGCACCGATAGCTCAGGCCTTAAACCAGCTGCAATAAATAAGGTAATTCAATTCTATAATCTTTTAAAACAGTTTGGCACCATTGCATACACTGCCGATGCTTACGAAGCGGCAAATGCAATAATAACCAGTACTGGATTGCTAAGGGAGTTTAAGGGTGATGGCTCTATTGAGGGCATTACTCGGTTACAAAATATTGAGGGGCTCCTCAACAGCATTAAAGAGTTTATTGAGTCGCGCAGAGAGGAAGGAGAGACTGAGTTGATTACCATTGCCGATTATCTGGAAAATGTTTCGCTGCTAACCGATGCCGATAACGATAAACCCGAAGACAAGGACAAAGTATCGATAATGACGATACACTCAGCCAAAGGTCTCGAATTTGATTATGTATTCCTTGCAGGGTTAGAGGAAGAACTTTTCCCTTCGCATATGTCTACCGGATCGCCCGAAGAGTTGGAAGAAGAGCGACGATTATTTTATGTTGCCATAACCCGTGCCGCTAAATTGGCAACCATATCACACGCACAGGTTAGGTACAAATGGGGAAACCTAACCACCAGCATCCCAAGCCGATTTATTGCTGAAATTGACCCTGAATGGATAGATAATGATAGTGCAAGTATTAATCAAATAGGTTTACCCACTTTACATAGGGGAATCCAAACCAACCCATCGGACTTTGGCAAAGTTGCCACTCAAAAACCAGAAAAAGGAATGTATAAAGGCAGACGATTGTCAAAATTAACAACACAGGATACCAATGAAGAAATTGATGATACAGACAATACCGGATTAAGAAGTCTAAAAGAAGGGATGAGGGTTTATCACGACAGATTTGGGAAAGGTGTGGTAGTTTCCATTGAGGGCGAAGGACAGAATGCAAAGGCTATTGTAGAGTTTGAGTCGGCTGGGCAAAAAAATCTTTTGCTCAAGTATGCAAAACTAAGGATTCTGGGTTAGGTAACTAGGCAAAAACTTCTCTTCAACCTACCCTTGGCATACTTCACAAAATCATTTTATATCCTAAAAATAAATGGTTAGCAGTAGTTTACTATCTTTGCCCTAGGAATGGGTTAACAAATTAAACAAAGCACAGCATGTCCAGAATACTTGTTATTGACGATGAGCGAGCCATCAGAAATTCGCTAAAAGAGATTCTTGAGTACGAGAACCACGAGGTTGAACTGGCTGAAGACGGACCAACGGGAATTGAAATGGTATCGAAGAATGGCTTTGATGTTGTGCTCTGCGACATTAAGATGCCCCAAATGGATGGCATAGAGGTGCTTGAAAACCTTCAGGATAAAAATCCAGAAATCCCTGTAATCATGATTTCTGGGCATGGGAACATTGATACCGCTGTGGATGCTATAAAAAAGGGAGCCTTCGATTTTATTGAAAAACCACTCGACCTAAACAGAATACTTATAACCATTCGCAACGCAACCGATAAGAATACGCTGATTAAGGAAACCAAAATACTTAAAAAGAAGGTTAGCAAAACCTACGATATTGTTGGGGAATCGCAAGTAATTGTAAAGGTAAAAGAGATGATTGATCGGGTTGCTGCCACCGATGCCCGAGTACTTATTACCGGATCCAACGGAACAGGGAAAGAACTTGTAGCCCGATGGTTACACGAAAAGAGCAACCGTGCCGAAATGCCTTTTGTTGAGGTTAACTGTGCCGCCATCCCTTCGGAACTTATTGAGAGCGAACTTTTTGGTCATGAGAAAGGAGCATTCACATCGGCCATTAAGCAACGCAAAGGTAAATTTGAGCAAGCCGATGAAGGAACTCTTTTTCTTGATGAGATTGGCGATATGAGCCTTAGCGCACAGGCCAAGGTACTAAGAGCCTTACAAGAAAATAGGATTAGCCGAGTAGGTAGCGATAAGGACATTACTGTTAACGTACGCATTGTAGCTGCAACCAATAAAAATTTACAGAAGGAGATTGATAATGGAAATTTTAGGGAGGACCTTTTCCATCGCCTAAGTGTAATTATAATTCATGTGCCATCCCTAAGCGAGAGGCTTGAAGATATTCCAATACTAGCAAATCATTTTATTGAGCTAATTTGCGAAGAGTACGGAATGCCGCCTAAGCACATAACCGATGGAGCTATTAGTGCGCTCCAGAATTTTAGCTGGACAGGCAACATCCGTGAATTCAGAAACGTGATTGAAAGGCTAATAATTCTTTGTGACAAAGAGATTACGGAGGGAGATGTAAAAGCTTATGCTCAACCCATTATTAAGTAGGGCTAGCTTTTAAAGAAAAAACAAGCAAAAGATTTGCTATAAGGACCTTCACCTTGTTCCTCAACAAGTTTTATATCAATTTGATCAACAAAAATATCGGAAAAGTTTAATAGTGGAAAACGTTGTAGACTTTGATTGTTTGCACGGAAATACACTACCTCATGGTAAAAGAAGTTAGGCTGCGCGGAGATGTACATATCCGCAATAAGGTTGAGTATGGTTTTAGCATCGCGCATTACAAAGGGCTTAAAAACTAAAACCAAGGTATGCTATTAATCATCGATTTGCAATAGTCTCAATGCTTAATTTGGGTGATTTGAGTCATTTGCCCCTTTACGTTATCCTCAAAGCACATTCCCTTATCCTGCTAAAGAACTAGCAAATCAACTCAAACAGCCACTTTGCGTTAATTCATTTATACACTGAAAGTTTTTTGTAAAAAAAACTTAAAAAGCGTTAAAAATAGAAATATTCCCTCCTTTAGCACTCAGCATTAGACACTTTAACCTCACCCTTAATTAATATAAGGTAAGCTATTGAATGTCAAACTACAAAAAAACAAAAAAAAACAAATGAAGTACACCCACGACAATTAAAAAAATAGCGTATCCCCCTTGTTGGGAATATGAACATTCTTAAACCCCTCCTGCTTTAGCTTATGCTTAAAGAACTCCATGGGTTTTAAATCGCCATGCACTAGTATGGTATCAGTAATTTTACCATAATTCTGGCATCTTAAAAACTCTATCATCTCCTGATAATCGGCATGACCCGAGTACGACTCAATTCTTCGAATATCAGCTCTTACAGGATATTCAAACCCATGAATTGAAACCTGTTTTGCTCCGTCCAAAATTCTTGCTCCTAGGGTTGTTGGTGCACAGTAGCCCACAAACAAAATCGTATTTTTTGGATTAGATATACTGTTGGCTAGGTGATGCTTTACCCTACCCGCCTCAGCCATTCCCGATGCTGAGATTATTACACAGGGTTTGGTATAGGCATTTAAAGCTTTCGACTCCTCTACGCTTTTGGTATAGCGCAATGTGTTGAATCCAAAAGGATCAGGATCCTTTTCCATTTTATCGAGGATATCAGCATTAAAACACTCAGGGTGCATCCTAAATATATCGGTGGCATTTGTGGCAAGAGGACTATCGACAAAAATATCGATTTTAGGCAAAAGTCCATCGTTATAGAAATTGTTTAGTGAGTAAACGAGGTCCTGTGTACGGCCTACGCTGAAGGACGGAATAATAAGTTTACCACCTTTCTTTACACAAGTTTCATTAACTACATCCAACAAATCCTCTTCGCCCCTGTCGCTATCATTGTGAAGCCTATCGCCATAGGTTGACTCACATATAAGTATATCTGTTTGAGGAAAAGGCTTGGGGGATCTCAGAATTCGATTTTTTGGACGGCCAATATCACCAGTGTAAGCAACACGCTTGGTAACTCCATCCTCAGTTATTTCAATATTCGCAACCCCGCTCCCCAGCATATGCCCTGTATCGGTAAATTTTACCTTGACATTGCTATCGATGCTAAACTTCCGATCGTACGGCACGCCAATAAAAAGTTCCATACATGCAACAGCATCATTTTTTGTATATAACGGCTGTACTGGGGGTAAATCTTTGGTTGCTCTTTTCTTATTGAAAAAGTAAATATCTCGCTCCTGTATAAACCCTGAGTCAACCAGCATTATGGCACAAAGATCCCTTGTGGCTGATGTGCAGATTACCGAGCCTTTAAACCCTTGCTTAAAAACGTAAGGTATAAGTCCAGAATGATCAATATGTGCATGAGTAAGAATTATATGATCAATATCTTTGGGTTCAAAGCCCAAATCTCGGTTCATTCCATCAGTTTCGAGCCCCTTACCTTGATACATACCACAATCGAGAAGTATACGTTTCCCTGTATTAGTGGTTATTAGGTGCTTACTGCCAGTTACTTCACGAACAGCACCATTGAATTGAATTTCCATAATATCATATTTTTGTTTGTAACCCCATTCTTCCAATACTTTACCCTTGGATTACTCCAAATGTAATAAATTGTCGTGTAGATTAAGTTATAAAACAACTGAATTTATGAAAACGTGCAGTGAAAACCTATCCTTATTAAAACGATAGACCTAGGTTCCTAATAAGGCTTCGCCTATGGTGTGTGACTTTGGACCAACTATTATGGAGTATAAATAAAAAAGCCTCGATTCTCATCGAAGCTTTTCCTAACGAGGGTGGAAGACCGGGCTCGAACCGGCGACCTTCGGAACCACAATCCGACGCTCTAACCAGCTGAGCTACATCCACCGTTTTGCGCTTGCAAAGATAGGTTTTTTTTACATATCTTCAATCACCACAACAAAAACAATTACTAGTTAACGCAATTAATACATAATCTTCTGCTATTCTGCACATTAAATGCCAATAGTTTATTTACTTTTCAATTAAAAAGTCATCAAAAAGAAGGTAGATTGAGCTTTGAGGAGCCCATTCTGGGCTATCGCCTCCAAAAAAAGTGCTAAACAGAATTTGATCAATGCCAAGAGAGCAAGTATCGCGAAAGCGTACTGAATTTGTTGAGAAAACTTTTACTCCATTAAGCCACGCCTCAATAATTCCATCAGGCTTTTTGGGCGTATTCATTTTTAGGTGATGGGTTAATGTTATCCAGCGATCGAGCGGTAACTTAACTCGAATAGAATCAGTTGTCCAAAAGTAATACTCGCCATACTTACTTTTCTGTTCGGGGTAATACAAATAGTAAGCTACCTCTCCTCCCTCGTGAAACATTAGGCGAGCGCTCCAGCCATCGTACCCTGTAGGAACTTGTCCACCAGAGTTTCCCCCGCCTCCAGCCAATCCTGGCAACTTACCCCCCTTTACAAAATCGAAGTCTTTGGGAATAAATAACCGATAACTAAGAAACGCCTCATCTACACTTTGAAAACAGGAGCGCCACTGTGCACCAATAATTGGCCCAAACTTTTGGGCCGGGTAATTGATTCTTAAAACGTGGTTGTCTTTATCCAAAACAATCTCAGCATAGCTAGGGACTACCCTAAAGGTGTATAATGTTCTATCCAATTTACCCCATAACATCTTGGCTTGTGGCCAATCCTTTTTTATTTGTTGTGGCGAATAATTTCCAATAGGTGAATTCTGAAAGGTTACAGAAACTGGTAAATGTTTGGGCGCTTCACCATTCCTACACGACAAGAAGAGAAAAAAAACTAACGAAAAGATGGCTAAGTAACGAAAGACCTCCTGTCTATAGAATTCATAAGAAGTTTCATCCTTGGAAAGAATAATTGTCAAGAATTTTTACCACCCTCGCAGGGTTTCCCGCCAAAACAACATTGCCTTCGGGAAACGATTTGGTTACAACAGCCCCAGCAGCTACTACAGTGTGAGGACCAAGCAGAATACCCGGTAAAATCACAGAATTGGTTGTAAGTAGCGAATCACGACCAATCCGTATGGGTTGCTCCTCTTTATACCTATTATAGTTTAATAGATCATGATCCATGCTAATTAGCGACACGCGCGGACCAATCCAAACGTTATCCTCAAGTATAATTCCGTTGCGGGCATCAATATAGCACCCCAGCATTGACCCAGGCGTTTCAGTACCCCGTTGAATATTCTTGTAAGCCTTAACCTCTGATGTCCAATGAACTGGCCATGGCACCTTTCTGTTTATTCCAAATACTCGTTGTGCAACAAAACACTTAAAAAGTTTTCTAAACGGAAACCCATGATAATTGAACCCCGGATAAGCCCACCGAAAGAACAGAACTCCAAATATGTTGACAAAAAGGCGTTTCACAGGTCTTTTTTTAAGGTTTAACACACTAAAAGTACTCTAAGAATATTTAAATAACAACGTTAACTAACCACATTCTTTTCTGCTACCACCCTATAGCCCATATAGGCTAGCACAGCATAAATTGCGGCGCCAATAAAAGCATATATTCTAATCAAAAAATAAATATCGAGTAATCTGGCCAAAAATATCCAGCTAACCACTATTACCAAATAGGCTATTTGCCATACTAACAAAAGTTGGTTTTTCTTATAGACCGAAAAAATATTCGAAACACAAGCAGTTGCATAGTTCGAAATGGTTAACGGTACAATTAGCTTTGCAATTGTTCCTGCAACTGTCCAGTCCTCTCCAAGCACAAAGGTAAAAATGGATTCGCCCCAAAACATTACTGGCGCAAGTACAACTGTTGCAATAGCAAGGTTTGCGAAATAAGAAATAAGATAAAGCCTTTTGGGGTTCGATGTTCTGGTCATCTGCTCGTAAAAAACATTACCAAATGAGGTGCTAAGCAATGAGAATGGCATGTTGATGACCCTCCAGGCTCTTTCGTAAAATCCAACAATAGTACTCGATGAAATTGCCGACAGTGAGAAAACTAGGATATTAACCGAGAAGGTATTTATCACCGCCATCGGCATCAGGAATTTTGGAAAATTCGAGTACTCAGAGAATGCTTTTTTCATCGAACGAAACGACAAGTACCTTAAACGCCAAAGTTCTTTCCGTGCAATTTTTATTGCATAAACAAACCACGCAACAATTTCGCCAACAACGGTACCTATAATCAAACCCCAATAGCCACTTGAGAACATAAATCTTCCAAGCTTAACTCCTGTTTGGGTTGAGGTTAGTATTACCCTATTTTGGGCTATGGTCTTGTAACTCTTACTCCTATTAAACCAATAGTGCATACTTTTATGCGATGCCATAAGGAAAACCAGCAATGGAATGAGCCATATGGCCCGTTTAAAAACTTCTGCATCAAAAAGTGAAGCTATTGACCCTCTAAAAACAGCAATTACAATAAAGAGTAATAGAGTTACAACTATTGTAATACCAATGCTCCCTGCAAATAGGTGAAACGCCTGGCTACTGCGCTTTGGAGGGATAATTGCCATATCGTAACGTGCATTGGCAGCTATAGCGATTACGTTTACAATTCCAACAAAAAGGGCTACCTCACCAAACTCCTCAGGGCTGTACATCCGCGAAAGTACGGGTATGGCAAGCAATCCGATTATTTGAGCAATGGTATTGCCCGTAATCAGGGTGAAAATATTCTTAAAGAATTCGTTCTTAAAAATAACTTTAAAATCCTTCAGCATTAAACAGCGAATTAAGCACTCTGTTGGCAATGATAGTTGGGCAAAACAAGACCTCAAAATTAGAAAAATAGGCGAATTAATCCTATTATTAGTAAATTGCACAAAAAAGTAAACAATGCAGGTACAACAAATTATACAGGAAGTTAAGCGCCACATGAATGGCCCTGTTTCCGAGACCCTTACTCAACACGGGTTCAGGTATAAGGTTAACTATGGCGTTTCAGTCCCTGAACTTAAGAATATTGCTCGGCAGTACACTGGCAATCACGAGTTGGCTTTAACCCTTTATGAGGAGGATATTAGGGAATGTAAATTGATTGCCTCAATGATTGATGACCCCAAAAAGGTAACCGGCGAACAGATTGACGATTGGGCACAGAGTTTTAATAATCACGAGATTGTTGAACAGGTTTGCAGCAATCTGATATGGAAAGCAGAATGCGCCCTGTCTCGCAGTATTCAATGGTGCCTGAGCGATGATGAATACCTGCAAAAGGCAGGGCTTATTATAGCAGCTCGAAACGCCACCAGCACTAACATTAAAGACAGTGTTTTTGGGCCTTACCTTGATGTAATTGACGGTTTTGACCAAGAAACATTTTCGCAACAAAAAAACTCCATAGAGTTTGCCCTGAGGCAAATTGCAATGCGCAATCCTTTTTTTAGAGATAAAGTACTTGAACTTGCCCAGAACTTTGCAAACTCTAGCGAGGAACATAGAGCTTGGGTTGGCAGCCAAATACTATACAACTTTGCTGACGAATAGGGATAATATTTAAACCCCTACTAACCCATGTTTTTGGGTTAGCAGGGGTTTAAATTTGCGTAAACAAGAATAAATTAAAATCAGATCCTTTAAAACCAAATGCCTAAGCTAAGGGAAGCAACATTTGTGTTTTTTATTAGATATCTACTTGGGATATCAATTGGTGAAGTTTTTACACTAAAGGAATTTTCACCCAAATTAAAGTAATCAAGGGACAATGAAACCTTATTGTTAAAAAGAATTCCTCCACCAACTTTATAACCAGCACTGCTAGACCAGCCGTACTCTGCCCTATATGGATAGCCAATACCAGTCTTTATGCCTCCTTCAGTAATTCGCGAAAAATTATATGCTAAACCCACATTTCCCATTAACGATACACTTTCATTAATTTCATGACTATAAATAATACCAAGTGCAACTGGAAAATTTAAATATTGTTCGTAAACATAACTGATGCTAGAACCAAAAATGCCTGAATATAGCTTATCTAATTTCTCTTTTCGCCCTTTTGATAAACCGTTGTATATTAGATCTAGGCTGCCATACATGCTAAATTTACTCTCTTTGAATTGGTGTGAAACTTTAACTCCAATTACAGCGCCCATTGCTGCCCCGTTGGAATGAGCATCAGTACTATCAACTGAACCAAAGCTATTTAATGGATTTGCTGCTCCTATACTAACAGAGATACGTGTTTGTGCAAATGAGCTCAAAAAAGAGAGTTGTAAAATTATTACAACTACTAGCATCAAACTTTTTTTGGTCATGGTTAATAGGGTTTTAAGGTTAATTTTTATAGATATACTTAAGCAAAGTTAATATTTTAAATTAATCACCAACAATATATGTTAACAAAAAAAACACTGCTTTGTAATAATCCACACTTATTGTTAGTATTGATCGTGCTGATTTCTCATGGTTTTGTTTTAGAAGCAGAACAAATAATTTGCGCCAATAAGCAATTACTCTAAAATCTAGAGAAATATTGTCATATTTGCGCTTTGGTACAGAAATTGAAAATCCTAATTGAATTTTCAGTAAAAAAAAACATTTATCTTTTCAACATGAGAACATCAAACCCCACATTAAGCGAACGCATATTTGCCAAGGAAAGAGTAAACACCACATCGGAGGTGATGACCATACAAGGAACAAAACTCAAAACTCTAACCATGCTTGCCCTAGTTGTACTTGGAGCAGTTTATACTTGGCGTTTAGCGTTTATGGAATCCCCATTGGTTAATACTTTGATGATAGTAGGAGGAATTGGTGGTTTTATCACTGCCATAATCACCACATTTTCGCCCCGCAATGCACCTATCACTGCACCTATTTACTCTGTTCTGCAAGGATTACTACTCGGAGGTCTCTCTGCCTTTATGGCAGCACAATACGGAGCAAGCATTATAACTCAAGCTGTTGGACTAACATTTGCCACCTTCTTTTTTATGCTAATCCTTTACCGCTCCGGAACAATTAAAGTAACGGCAAAGTTTCGCATGGCAGTATTTGCGGCAACTGGCGCCATTGCGCTTATGTACCTTATTTCATTTATCCTTAGCCTTTTTGGTGTGCCAATCGGTTTTATTCACGATGGAGGTATTTTTAGCATAGTAATAAGCCTTGTTGTTATTGGGGTTGCTGCGCTAAACCTAACGCTCGATTTCGATTTTATAGAACGCGGAGTAAATCAAGGTGCACCAAAATATATGGAGTGGTATGGTGCTTTTGGATTGATGGTTACGTTAATTTGGCTTTACATAGAATTTTTAAGGCTTTTAGCGAAGGTTAACAGGCGTAACTAGCTGTATTAAAAATTCTTTTAAAAAAACATGTTGGTTATTTTGGTATTATCATAAGAGTTGGTAATTTTGCAGGCCATATTTTAAATTTGGAAGAAAGAGTTTTATAAGATAAATCAACTTACAATGAAAAAGGACATACATCCAAAGAATTACCGACTGGTGGCGTTTAAAGACATGTCAAACGACGAAGTTTTCATCACCAAATCGGCTGTTACCACAAAGGAAACCTTAGAGGTAGATGGCGTTGAATACCCACTGATTAAGGTTGAGATCTCGAACACATCACACCCATTTTACACAGGTAAGATGAAGTTGGTTGACACTGCTGGTCGTGTAGATAAGTTTATGACCAAGTACAAGAAACATCTCGATAAAAAGAACTAAAAAAGTATTCCTGCTTAGACTTTTCACCTAGTCACAAAAGGAAAACTAAATTGAATACAAAGGGACAGCCAAGGGTTGTTCCTTTTTTTTTGATGCCTTTTGTCTTACACTCTTGTCATAAAAAGCTAACTTTGTATAAACACAACCTCAACCTCAATGGCTAAGCACATTATTCTGTTTGACGATTACCGTAGAGATCAACTACTCCCCTTAACCTACACACGCCCTGTGTCGCACATTAGGGTTGGTATTTTAACAATAGTTGAAAAATGGGAAAAGTATTTTAATCAAACATGCTATAGCTTAACACAGGATTACCTTAGCACAAAGTTCCCAATGCCACACAACGATGGTAGCGATTGCTTACTGATAAACGGAGGTGTTTTACCTACTAAAACCCTCATCAACCGAATACTTGAGTTAAAGACAGGGGAAGCGCTAATTAAAGGTCAAACCATTGTTGCTGCCATTTTGCCACATTCCGATATAGGTTTAAGCAACTTGAACCTATCAAGTTTCAACACAAAATTTGAATTTGATGGAGAAATTACGGAGATAACCCAACCGTGGGATATCTTCAGGCTCAATGGTATTGCACTTGAAGCCGATTGGAAACTAATAACAAAGGGAAGAAAATCGCAGGCAATTTCGGCTACCAATAAGGTTATAAATCCTGAAAATATTTTTATTGAAGAGGGAGCAACGATAGAGTGTGCCGTACTTAATGCCAAAAATGGACCAATATACATTGGCACTAATGCCGAAGTGATGGAGGGTTCACTCATTAGGGGTCCCTTTGCCCTGTGTAACGACTCAACCCTAAAGTTAGGCGCAAAAATATACGGACCCACAACCATTGGGCCTCATTGCAAGGTTGGTGGCGAGGTTAACAACTGCGTTGTATTTGGATACTCAAACAAGGCTCACGATGGTTTTATTGGCAACTCGGTAATTGGTGAGTGGTGCAACATTGGAGCCGACACTAACACATCGAACCTAAAAAACAACTACGCAAACGTTAAACTTTGGAGTTACCTAAAACAAGGTTTCGTTGATACAGGCCTGCAGTTCTGTGGACTTATTATGGGCGACCACAGCAAGTGCGGGATAAACACTATGTTTAATACAGGCACAGTGGTTGGCGTAAGCGCAAATATTTTTGGTGATGGATTCCCCCGAAACTTTATCCCTTCTTTTTCATGGGGTGGTGCTCAAGGATTTTCGATATATACAACCAAAAAAGCCTTTGAAACAACAAGCATTGTTCTGGGTCGACGGGGCTTAGAACTAAATCAAATCGAAAAAGATATCCTTAGTAACATATTCGATCAAACGGCAAAGTATAGGCATTAAAGCCATATAATCCTGCTCATGCCTTAACTCTGAAATACAGTTTTTGGCATAGCTATTGCACATTGATACAACCGCAAAAATCTTGTGGCTAGCAGTGCCACATTGTCACAACGTAAATTTCAAAAAAACATGAGTAGTAAATTCGATATAAAAATTGGAACGCCCTTTTTAACCGACTCATTTGATCAAGATGCTGAGTTTATTCCACTTTTTACAGAGGAAAACAAAGATTTTGATGTTAGTGATATGCCTAAAACGCTTCCAATACTTGCACTTAGGAATACTGTACTATTTCCAGGTGTGGTATTACCCATTACCGTTGGAAGAGACAAATCGGTTAAACTGGTTAAAAGTCTTACCCCAAAAACTAAGTTTTTGGGAGCAGTATCGCAAATTGATGCTAAGATTGAGGATCCTGAGATCAAAGATCTTTTCACACTTGGCACCATAGCCCGCGTATTAAAGGTTTTAGAAATGCCCGATGGCAGCACATCTGTAATTTTACAAGGACTGCACCGCTTTCAGGTAATTGAGTTTTTGGCTTCTGAACCCTACTTTACGGCTTCGGTTAAAACCCTTGTTGATGAGCCAACCAATGAGAAGAACAAAGAATTTGAGGCGCTCATTAGCTCCATCAAGGATTATGCTATAAAAATAATAAACCTCTCGCCAAACATGCCCCAAGAGGCATCGTTTGCGATTAAAAATATTGATAACTACTACTTTCTAATCAACTTTATCTGCTCAAATATTGAACTGCCAGCACCAGAAAAGCAGAAACTACTAGAACAAAACGACCTAAAAACCCGAAGCAATATGCTATTGGAGTTAATGGGTCGTGAGATTCAGCTGCTTGAGATTAAAAACGACATACAAACAAAGGTAAAGCTGGACATGAACCAGCAGCAGCGCGAGTATTTCCTGCATCAGCAAATGAAAACCATTCAGGATGAGTTGGGTGGTAGCCCAAATGACAAGGAGATTGAGATTATGCGCAAGCAGGCTGGGGAGAAAAAATGGAACAAGGAGGTAGAAGAAGTATTTGAACGCGAGCTAAGCAAGTTGAGCAACATGAACCCCATGGCACCCGATTATTCGATGCAGCTTAACTACGTTCAGCTAATGCTCGATTTGCCATGGAGCGAATATACCAAGGATAATTTTGACCTAAAAAGAGCAAAAAAAGTACTAGACAAGGATCACTTTGGACTAGACCAAGTTAAGGAGCGCATACTTGAACACCTGGCAGTGCTTAAACTAAAAGGCGATATGAAAGCACCTATTATCTGCCTTCATGGCCCTCCGGGCGTTGGTAAAACTTCACTTGGAAAATCAATTGCTCGCGCTCTCGATCGCAAGTATGCACGTATTTCACTTGGTGGTTTGCACGACGAGGCCGAGATTAGAGGGCATCGTAAAACCTATATTGGTGCTATGCCTGGCCGAATAATCCATAACCTTAAAAAGGTTAAATCGTCAAATCCAGTTTTTATTCTCGATGAGATTGATAAAATTGGGAAAGATTTTCATGGCGATCCTGCATCTGCGTTGCTTGAGGTGCTTGACCCAGAGCAAAACAACTCATTTCACGATAACTACCTCGACATTGATTTCGATTTATCGAAAGTGCTTTTTATAACAACTGCCAATAATGTTTCTGCTATCAACCCTGCTCTAGTTGACCGTATGGAGCTAATTGAGATGAGTGGTTATATTATGGAAGAAAAGGTTGAAATTGCCAAGCGCCATCTTATTCCAGATCAACTTGTTAACCATGGCGTTAATAAAAAGCAACTCACCATACCTAACCACGTAGTTGAAGAGATTATACAAGGTTACACCCGCGAAAGCGGAGTGCGAAACTTAAATCAACAATTAGCTAAAACGGTGCGGTATGCCGCTAAAAGTATTGCCTTTGGTGAAGAATACACCTCTAAGCTAACCCTTTTAGAACTAAAGAAAATTTTGGGCGTACCAAAATACCTAAAGGATACCTATCAGGGCAACGATTTGGCCGGTGTAGCAACTGGTTTGGCTTGGACAAGCGTAGGAGGCGAAATTCTATTTATTGAAACAAGCCTAAGCAAAGGGAAGGGGAAACTTACCATAACTGGTAACCTAGGTGATGTAATGAAGGAGTCCGCAGTTATTGCGCTACAGTATATTAAATCGAACAGTGATAGATTTGGTTTAAAACCCGATATTTTTGAGAACTGGGACGTTCACCTCCACGTTCCCGAAGGGGCTATACCCAAAGATGGCCCATCGGCTGGTATTACCATGATAACCTCAATTGCATCGGCATTTACGCAAAGAAAAATTCGAAAAAGTATTGCCATGACTGGTGAAATTACCCTTAGGGGTAAACTGCTCCCTGTTGGCGGTATAAAAGAGAAAATACTTGCAGCCAAAAGAGCAAACATTAGCCAGATACTTCTATCGAGAGAAAATGAAAAAGATATCTCAGAGATTAAAGATATATACCTTGAGGGTTTATCCTTTGAATATTTCGATAGTATAGGCGACGTGCTTGACTATGCCCTGCTTAAAGAAAAAGTTAAAAAACCAATTGAGATTAAATAGTCGAATGCATTCAATGCAATTCCATGCATTGAATGCTACTCGGTTTATTTTTCCAAGAAAAGGTTATATTTGAAGTTAAAGTCAAAAAAATAGTTCGATGGAAAAAATTGCTGTATTCCCTGGCACGTTCGATCCGTTTACTGTTGGGCACGAGTCAATTACTAAAAGAGCACTTAGCCTTTTCGATAAGGTAGTAATTGCCGTAGGAAAAAATCTTTCAAAAAAAACACTCTTCTCCCTTGAGCAAAGGCTTGCAATGGTTAACGATGTTTTTGCCAATGATACAAGGATTGAGGTGCAAAGTTATGAAGGGCTAACCGTTGAGTTTTGCCATAATATTGGTGCTAAATTCTTAATAAGAGGATTACGAACCTCTGCCGACTTTGAATACGAAAGGGCAATTGCGCAGGTTAATAAGATTATGAACCATGATATTGAGACTGTTTTCCTATTAACCTCTCCAGAGCATACTCCTATTAATTCCTCCATTGTAAGGGATATACTCATTAATAAAGGCGATGCAACAATTTTTCTGCCTGAGGCCATTAATATACAAAAATACATTAACCATTAGCCTAGCATAAACCAAAGAAAACCCATGCAATCCAGGTTAATTAAGATACTCGTTTTATTTATAGCAGCCCTTACGCCAGCCATTGTAAATGGGCAAGTAACCCTATTGGGCAACGCACCAACCTATAGCAACCAAACAATTACGTTTTACCGATACGCCGATTTGATTACTAATACCGAAGAGGTTTTGGCTAAGTGTGAGGTTAATGACAAGGGTGTTTTTCAGTGCAAACTCGAAATTGATGAAATAGCTTACGTTTACAGTATACTCGGAATTTACCGAACGTACCTTTTTGTTGAGCCTGGCAAAACCTATCGGATTGTACTACCCGAATATGAACCAAAAACTGAAGCCCAACGACTAAATCCTTTCTTCCGCGAGATAGATGTTCATATGGGTATTGAGCAAATGGAGCCCAACGATTTAAACTATCTTATCAGCTCATTCGATTTAGCATTTAACGAGAACTTCGACCAGATTGTTAGAGAAGCCTATGCTGGAGTTGAGTCAACCTCTGCCGATTCATTAACCGCAAGGTTAGAAAAAAAGTATAGCAAATACAATCATCCATTCTTTGAGGCATATCGAACCTATAGATATGGACTGCTTAAGCAGCTTGCACTTATGCAACAATCGAGAAGCATCTCTCAAGTTTATTTTGCCAACAAGCCCATTCTATACAACAACCCCTCGTACATGGAACTTTTTAACCTATTGTACGATAAATACTTCTTGTTTTTCTCCCATTCAGGCAATGAAAGCGATGTTTATGGCAACATTACAGATGAGCACAGCTATACAAAACTAAAGCAAACGCTTGCCCGTGACAATGTTTTAACCAACGATACGCTTATGGAGATGGTTATCCTAAAAGGCTTGCACGATGGGTTTTTCGACGATAAATTTTCACGAAAAGCTTTGCTCTCCATCCTCGATTCACTATACCGAAGGACAACCATTCCCGAACATTTAATGATAGCTGAGAATATAAGATCAAAGGTAACCCGCCTTCTTGCTGGTTTTGTTCCTGCTCCCTTTGAGTTGTACTCAATTGATGGTAAATTGATGTCGTTAAATGAATTTAAGGGCAAATACGTTTACCTTAACTTTTGTACAACAACAAGTTACTCATGTTTACAAGAGTTTTCGTTGCTCGAGAAACTATACGAAAAACATAAGCAACGGCTTGAGATTGTTACAATATCAGTTGATATGGATATTAACGATCTGAAGAATTTTCTTGAGCAAACTGAATACCATTGGACGTTTCTACATTATGGGAATAAGCCTGAGATTATTAAAGATTTTGACGTTAGGGCATATCCCACATACTTCCTTATTGGGCCCGATAGACGGTTAATCCTCTCGCCTGCTCCATCGCCACGTGAGAACTTTGAAATTCAGTTTTTCAACTATCTCCGATCGATTGGCGAAATTTAAAGCAATCCGGCTGCTCCTAAAACTTTTTTTATTGATTCATAGGTATTTGTAA